>Ga0326727_10002828_pt1 | contig 57498 bp, 51 predicted proteins | sample MB2enrmetagenome_FD_207643 | JGI IMG/M metagenome (GOLD analysis project Ga0326727, IMG submission 207643) | Lab enriched peat soil microbial communities from McLean, Ithaca, NY, United States - MB29MY | ecosystem: Environmental > Terrestrial > Soil > Wetlands > Peat | place: USA: New York... | reverse complement strand
ACCCTGCCACAGACGCGTCGTGAGATCCAACGCCTGTTGTTTACCTGGACCGGAGAGTGCGCGTATTGTGGCAGCGTAATTCGCAAACGAAACCGTCCACCTTAACTTAACGTAGTAGTACTAGTGCGTTGTTGCACCGCGAAGATTTCTCTGTGTTCTCCGTGGTCAAAAGAGTCCGCCAGCCGACGGATCACTGAGACGCTCCGTGCTCTCTGTGTTAGAGCTTGAGAGGCACGGAGGACACGGAGAGTGTCGTTTTGATTCCAGCCAACGGCCACGCTGCGCCGCGCTCTACCCCTTGTTGTTTTGGGGGACTCGCGCACTCAGCAATCGCTGGATCTGCTCGAGCACTCGGGCCGTCGCCCCCGTTTGCTTTTCCAAGACCTGTTTGCCGCGCTCGCCCAATCGTTGACCAGCGGCGCGGTCCCCGAACAACTTCAGCACGGATTCGGCGAACTCTTCCGCGTCCTGAACCTGGACACAAGCATTTGCCTCGAGGAAAAGGCGGGCAATGTCCTGGAAATTTCCCATGTGTGGGCCGAAAACCACGGGCTTCGCCCAGTACGCGGCTTCAAGAATATTGTGGCCCCCTGTGGGGACCAGGCTCCCACCCATAAAAACCACATCCGCCAATTCAAGAATTCCTGCCAGTTCTCCGATGGTGTCGAGCAAGAGGACTTCGGGCGCAGCCACCTGGCGCGAAATATCCGGCTTTTGGGATGCCAGATGCGTACGCCGAGTGTAGCTGCGGCCGGAGTCATTCAGAATCTGAGCAACCTCGTCGAAGCGCGCGGGATGCCGCGGGGCGAGGACCAACAAGGCCTTGGGATATTGAGCCCGGACTTTACTCCAGGCCTCGAGGACCATGGGCTCTTCACCCGGCATCGTGCTTGCCGCAATCATGACAGGGCTACGCCCCGCAATCGTCGCAGCTTTCTCCAGGAGGGAAGGGAAGGCAGCGGCCCGAGGCGGCTCCGCATCGAACTTCAAGTTTCCAGACAATACAACGCGCTCCGGCGCGGCGCCCAAATGCCGGAAGCGTTCGGCATCCGCTTCCGTCTGGGCGCAGATCACATCGACATGTTCGAGCACCCGGCGCATGAGCGGCCGAACCAGGCGGTAACGTCGAAAGGAGCGCGTCGAAAGCCGCGCGTTGATCAGAATAATCCGTGCTCCAAACTCGTGCGAGGCGCGCAAAAGGTTGGGCCATAACTCGGTCTCCACAATCACCAGTAAAGACGGTTGAATTCGTTTCAATGCGGCCCCAACTGCCCCGCGCCAATCCATGGGCAGGTAGAACCGGCCGGCCACCGAGGGGAGGCGACGCTCTCCTGCCGCGCGGCCTGCCGGTGTGACACTGCTGAGGAAGATCTTCCTGCCAGGAAATACCGCTTGCAGATCGCGCGCCAACCCCACCGCCGCCAGGGTTTCGCCAACTGATACGGCGTGAACCCAAATAGCGCCGCGCTCCGCCTGCTGGAATGATTCCGGCAACAGCCCGAATCGTTCCCGCCATCGCGCTCCGGCCAATTCATCACGCCGTTTCCAGAGATAGTAAGGGGCCGTTAGGAGCACCCCCAGCGTGACCAAGAAGCTGTAAATCAGATACATCATCGGGAAGGACAGCGCGATGTACGACATGCGAACACAAAGCCGTCCTAGATTATATGCCTAGAAAGGAAGACCGACAACGGCGGCTCGGTATTGTGTGTGTCTTCGAAGTGCGGTCCAAGAGAGACAGTCAATGGCGCAGAGCGACAGGGACACATTGTCTCTTTCTGTCCTTTCCTCCTCCTGTCGCGATAGTTAACCACTTGTGTTTTCAATGACATTCCCGCCTATAAGGGCTAAGTGCCTGTGTTTTCATAGAGATTCCAGCTTCGTTCCCAAATTTTCCAGGACAGTGCTTTGTTTTCAATAACATGCCAGCTTCGTTCAGTCGAAAAAAGAGTTCTTTTCGATTTTCCACCCCCTGTCAAGATTTGACGGTTGACAAAAGAAACCAGCCAACAAATCATTTCCCCCCAGTACAGGGGCCTCTCGCCGGCGGGGTAGGCCAAGGCGCTGAAGAGGGTCCGGTTCTTGTGCGCGTCCCTGACTTCAATCATACGCTACGATCCTAGCTTACAATCGGGGACTTGTCAAGCATTATTTGTTGCAGCCGGTGCTCCCGCAAGAGCCGTGAAGGAATTACCAAAGAGACCCTTCACCACAGAAACACCGACTGAAGTAGTCCTCTTCACCTGTCTGGCAGGGGAGGAAGTTGCCACACCGCTTTTTCGATCGGCAATCGGCAGTCAGCAATCGGCAATGAAAACTTGGCCTTTGGTTGCGGCCGTGCCGCGCTAGCGGGCAATGAATCCTGTCCATTCGCCTTCGAGGCTGACCTCGTTCAAACCGCCGGCTTGGTTCTTAAGCGCGTACGCCTTCCAGTTTCCCTCCAAATCAAAGACGTTGTAGCCTTCCCGGCGGTTGTCCCGAGCGTAGGCTGTCCAATCGAGGTTCTTGTCGAGGCGTTGACCTTGGGATTGATCGAAGGGTTGAATTGGGGATTGATCGAAGCGCTGTACTTCACGCGAGCGAGAGCGCTAGACATTGGCGTACTTTCTGCTGGTCCTGCGAGTCTTCGAAATACGGTCAAAGAGAGACAGTCAATGGCGCACAGCGAGAGGGACACGTTGTCCCTTACCGCCCTTTCTTTTTTCTGTGGCGAGCGTTAACCGCTTGTTTTTTCAATGACATTCCCGCATCTAAGGGCTAAGCACCTTTGTTTTCATAGAGATTCCCGCTTCGTCCCCAAGTTTTCAACAGCGGTTCTTTGTTTTCAATAACATACCCGCTTCGTTCAGTCGGAAAAAGAATTCTTCTCGACCTGCATGTCAGAATTTGATGGATGACAAAAGAAGCCAGCCAACAAATCATTTCCCCCCAGTGCAGGGGCCTCTCGCCGCCGGTGTAGGCCAAGGCGCTGGGGAGGGTCCGGTTCTTGTGGCCGTCTCTGACTTCAATCATACGCTACTATCCTAGCTTACAAACGGGAGCCTGTCAAGCACTATTTGTTGCAGCCGGTGGTACTGGCGTCATTTGGAATAGAATCCGCTTTGAAACACTGGTCATTCGGAGCATGCATAGCCGAAAACGGCTATCCGTGATGACGGAAACGGGTACTGAAAAGGAGGCTTGATGGGACCGTGGCGGGCCCCGGCAGGGGCCAACGACGCGTAGCTGCAGGTTTGAACCTGCGGATAGCGAAGCCCACCCGGCCGCCCAACCCCGACGGGGTTGAAGCTACGAAGGTTCGGCCCCTCCAGGGCTGGATGTCGTTTGATGGCCTTCTCATCCGTGGGTTTCATCCCGCGTCGCGGGGCTAGAAAAGGTGAGTGACCGGGGAGATCAAGGCGGACAGCAAAAAGAAGGAACAACTTGGTTCCCGGCCATGTGGGCTTGAGAATTTAAGCGGGGTTTTCGCGAGAGGCACGAATGGCACCTTCCGTAGCGCGCGAGAGCACGTTGCACTGCAAACTCAACTCACAAACTCGACTCACAATTGCATTGGGCGGCGCTCAGGAGTATCTTTTGGGTCGACGGAAAGTGGAAATTCCGGCTTATATGGTAAAAAATAATATTCCGTCGAAAATCTCATCGACGCCGAAAAATCTGACCATGGATAAGAAAATAATCAGGGAGAAGCTAAGCTTGTTTAGGGGAACTATTATCTCAGACGCAACCATAATAGAAAGGGCTCTCGGTTGGAGATTAAGGACATATTTTTTCCCAAAAACCAATCAACAAGCTTCAGATTTCCTTTATTACATTATAGAAACATCTCACTTTAGTTTTGATAAAAAGATTTCGCTCTACGAGCAAATTCCGTATTTCAAAAAATTAAAACAATACGCTGCGGTAAAACATTCCTTACGATTTGTTCAAAGACTAAGAAACGCGTTGGCACATTGGAACCTAAATGAAAAGATGAGCACCGAGGATGAAATCGTTATCTGCAATCCAGCTAATTTTAAGAGATTAAAACTAAATGATGAAATGATGGAGAGATTTCAGGAACACGAAAAAATTCTCTTGAAAGCTTTTGGCTGGAAGCAAACCGTTAGAGAAAAATACGGAGAATTGTAAGCAGGGTAGCCCGGACCTCGGAGAAATGGGGTTCGTGCTACTCGCGGAGAAAGGTATGAACTTAGAAACTTCCATCTGCGCCAGCCAGCGACTACGCCATAGCCGACGAAGTTCACGAGCTGAAGGGAGGGGATACAGCGCAGGGCAACGCTCTGGGCACACTGGCCTGGTCCGCCCGCCACATTGCGGTGCTCACCGGCAGCCTGCCCGGCGGCTACGCAGATGAACTGTTCAACATTCTGTTCCGCCTTGAGCCTTCGAGGATGTTGGAAGAGGGCTTTGAGTATGGCGAATCGGGAGTTCGGGCCTTTACCGAAACGTATGGGCTGCTGGAGAAGATCACCGTGATTGAGCCCGCCGACAATGCCTGTTCTGAGGCGCGAGTTGCAACCCGGCTCCGCCATCGGCCAGGAGCCTCACCCCTGCTGTTTGGCCGCTTCCTGATGAGTCTTGGTGCCTTCGTGTCGCTGGAGGACATCTCCGATGCTCCGGGAAAGCCCCGAGCAGGCTCCCGCAAAAACTCTATTCTGGAGGTAAGGTGCGATGAAATTCATGACGACCTGGACCGTGCTGCCCGGAACTCTGAGAGAGGCGGTAAATCGGTTCCTCGCCGGGCAGGCAGAACCGCTGGAGGGCATGACGCTTCTTGGACGTTGGCACAAAGCGGATTGCAGCGGCGGTTTTGTGTTGTTCGAGACCAGCAATCCCGGGGCCATCTATGAGTCGGCTGCGGGCATGGCGGACGTCTTGGAATTCCATACCGTGCCGGTCATCGAAGACGCCGATGCCGGTCCCATTATGGCGAAGGTCTTCAAGAAGTAGGCCCGAACTTGCCCAATACCACCAATTCCTCGGCGATTCGATTCCAGACGGCATCGCCATAGGCGGGTAGGAATGCTCATCTTGGAGGGACGCTCCCTGTCCTTCAACCGGCGCGGAATCGCTTCGCGGGCGATTGTTGCCAGCAGGGCTAGGGTGTGCTAACTTGCCCGGCATGAATCAGCAAACCGAATCCCCCCACGGCCAAGCCTGGAGAGCGTTGCCCCCTCTGCGGCGAAGGGGCGCTCGTGCCCGCACCATCCGGGATGAACTTGCTGTGCCACGCATGCAACCGAGTCACCGTGCTGCCCCTGGCGCAAATGCCAGATGCCCAACCCGATGGTGCTGGGCATAGGCAGACTCGCAGTAGGCCCAAAAAGCGATTCTAGAACCGAAAAAGCCATCGCCGCTGCGCCCCTGGACTTTGCGCATAAGGGCGATTGCAGCCTCGGTTTCAGGCTTCCTTATGCTTCGGGTGCGGCAGGGTGGTCCGCAGGCTTCCACAAGTTTATTGACCAGGCTGGCGGGGCATTGTAGGCGATGACCTGACCCTGCGGCCCCGCCCATAAACCCCCTAACTGACGAAGAAAGCTGTCCCGAGGGGGATTTCAATCACAAGCGGCTTACCTGCTTCATCTATCAGCAGAGCATTTTGCTGGTTGCGTGTGTAAATCGTTCTGAGTACAAATGCCGCAGTCTTTTTTGTTCGCTTATTTCCTGCCCGGTTGCGGCTATAATCGGGTCCTATTGGAGGCACTCACATGCGCTTTGACCTGTATACGAAAATAGTTCTCACGCTCATTCTTCTGCTTCTGGCGGTGAACACGCTGAGACCATTCGTTCAGCCCCAGCCCGCGATGGCTCAGGGAAACTTCAGTGGTGTCCAGTTCGCTATCGACATGAATGGCGGCGTGGCTTTTTTTGATTCTCAGACTGGAGACATTTGGGCATATAGCAGTGAAGGCGGGCTTTACCAGGGTACTGGGCACCGGAAACTCATTCAGTTAGGCAAGCCTCTCGTAAAGTAAGAAACGGGACCGGCAAGCTTCGCCTGTTCTGACCCCCCCGTGAAAACTACTGCTGACCGTCTGCCGCCGGTTCCGCATCGTCGGTCGGGTTCCGCAGTTGTGGGCCATCTTGTCGTCGGTATCGGGCGGGAGCATCATCTTCTCGGGGGCCATGCGATTTCACCAATTCCTCCGGCTGGGCAGCTCGTGCTGGAACAGAGTCCGCACACCTGACGTTACCCGGAACCTGATGTATTCATGGAAATGCGCTGAGAATGCGACGCGCGGGGTATGGAACCCGCTGCCCCATTCTTCTAGGGGGGGGCTGGCGCAGACGCTCGCCCTGTAGCGTCTGCGATTTCCCGAAGGGACTCTCCGGTTCTCGTCATTTTACTTGTTGCTGGGGCCTTCAAGTCGATGTATATATATGTCCCGTAAGATTCTATTCCTTTCACCGGAGGTTTCTATGACGTTTTCCATTACCACGGTCCTGTCGGGTGTGGTAATAATTGCTTTGCTGGCAATTTATGTCCCAACGATCTACATTCGCAAAACGAACAAAGTCATCGGCCTCTTAGAGAAAATTGAGGCTAACACTCGCAAATAGTTGCTCGTTCAATTTGACTTTTGACTTGACACCTTAGCGGCTAGGGTGATGCCCTTGCTGTATGCGGCCATCTGAGTGGTCTGAATACTTCACTGAGATGGGCAGGCGCGGCGGCCAGGCGCGAGCAAAGTCCACCACGCCAGAGCAACGGCGGAGGATTGTGCGCTAGGCGGCGAAGCGAGCCGCGGAGGTGCGCAAGCTGAATGGGGGGCGCCATGCCGAAGCTGGGAAGTGATGGCAGTCGAGCCTGACGTGTCGGACGCATTGGCCGAAACAGAACCTCCTGTGGTTCCCACACACGCGCGGAGCCGATGAAAAAAACTAATTCCCGACGGGAATTACTTTCGACAACCCCACGCGCGCGAGTCCATTAAATTAGAAAAAGCCATCCGGCAAGCCTACGGTAAACCCGAGCACTCGGAACTTTTGCCATTCTCGAAAAAGTGCGTTCTTATTGGGGTTTTTGGTGGACCTGGGGAGGTTCGAACTCCCGACCCCATGGTTGCAATTCACTGATCGGGGCGCCAGTTATCTTTCCACGGGAATCAGGAATGCTTGGGGGATCCGCCTGTCCAGCGTCGCAAGAACTGCGCCGTTCGCTCCGGCGAGTTGCGCCAGATGGCCGTCCGTCGTTTGTTTTGCGGTCTTGACCCAACTGGGAAGCTGGGAGATGTCTTGGCCGTCAGGAATAAACGTAAACGTCACGGTTCGTGCTGCCTTAAGCCGGTGCAACAGGTCGCAGGCTTGCACGACGGTAAATCCGTACTGTGGCGCTTGCGCGAGAACTCGGACGAATCCCAGCTCGGTAATCGAGCAGGTTGCCAGTTCGGGGGTTCCCTTTGCGGCCAGCCTCCGCACCCATTGGGCAACGCGCTCGTGGAATTCGTGTTCAAGGAAGCCAAGCGCGACCAGGGCATTCACGTCAAGCAGGTATTTCATGGAAATTCAGCCAAAATCTCGCGGACCTGTCTGCTGCTCAAATGCGGAGCCCCCACTCCGGCGCTCAGAACCGGAAGGCCTGTAATTCGGTCAACGAGAAGTGTCACGTTGGAGAAGCGCCTTTTCCGCGGAGTTAACACTACCCGCCCAGCCTGCACTTTCGCGTCGAGCGAATCGCCGGCCTGGAGACCTAGTCGGCGGCGGATTGCGCCCGCAAGTACGATCTGGCCCTTTGTGGAAAGCTTCAATTCCATGGTAAGAAAATCTTACCTCAGAATCCGTCAAACCGCAAGGAGATTTGGTGGACCTGGGGAGGTTCGAACTCCCGACCCCATGGTTGCAAACCATGTGCTCTCCCAACTGAGCTACAGGCCCATGTTTCCACTAGAATTATAGTGGCCGCGAATTCATAATTCGTCAAGCGAAAGGGGATCAAGAAAATGAGCACAAAGGCAAGTGTTTTTCGGAGATGGCGCAGGAAAGGACTATGGGGAGCCGTGCTACTGGTCCTGGGCGCAGGCCCTTTGTACATGGCCGTTCCTCAGGAGAACCAGGAAGGCCCCAACGTTATACTGATTATTGCCGATCAGCTTCAAGCCGACAGGATTCACGCTTACGGCAATCCTCGACCGACGACTCCCAATATCGACAAGTTGGCTGAAAGGGGCGTGCGCTTCGCCCACTTCTTCACAGTGGGTTCGTGGACCTCTCCTTCCTTCGGCGCGCTGCATACTTCGCTGTTTCCTTCCCGCAACGGCGTAACCCTCTTCTGGCGGCCTGGCGCCGCTCTAATCGATAAAGACACTCCGGTTATGACTGAAGAGTTCAAGAATCACGGGTATTACACAACAGCGTTCGTCAACAACTCCCTGGCGGGGGAGTCGTTAACAGGGCGAGGATTCGATGAGTATTATGAAGGAAGCGCGATCGCCATCGACGTAACGCAAAGGCTGGGCCTGGGAGCAAACGCTTTTTATTCGGCTCCCGCCACGCTCGAGCGGGCTATTCCCTGGCTCGACAAGCACCGCTCCCAGAGATTCTTCTTGTACGTGCATTTTTGGGAGCCGCACTCTCCCTACAATCCTCCTTCGCAAGACGATCTCTTTAAGTCTGACGCTTATCCTTACATGTCAGATACGGGTTACGACATTGAGCATGCGCCGCTGAAACGCCTGGCTATGTTGGGAAATCAGAAGGCCATTGAACGTTTGTATCAGCTTTATGACGGCAAGATTCATTTCATCGACGTGTATATTGGCAGACTATTAGACCACGTTCACGAGCTTGGGTTGGATGGAAACACCCTCATCGGTTTGACCTCTGACCACGGGGAATTGATGTTCTCTCACCCAAAGGATTTCCTGACCTCCGATCACCGGTCCTTGTATGACGCCAACCTGCACATTCCCCTCATTCTTGCGGGCCCGAGTCTGCCACCGGGCAAGGTGATTGAAGGCCTGGGTTCGAACATTGATACGGCGCCTACCCTCCTCGATCTGAGCGGCCTCCCGCCTTTGGCAGGTGCGGAGGGCCATAGCCTGGTCCCATTAATCCGGGGAAAGATTTCTACGGTCAACCCGTACGTTTACGCGGAGGAAGATGCCGGGATCCCGGCGCGGTCGATTCGCTCCCAGAACTATAAGCTGATCAAATACCTCTGGGATGGCAAATCGCAACTTTTCGATTTGAAGCGCGACCCCGCCGAACAGGTTGACGTAGCCTTAGGCAATCCCGATGTGGTGGCGGAACTCTCCGCACGGCTCAATGAGTGGATGAAGAAGAACCAGCCATCCCGGGAGGTCCAGCTCCGCCGATGGAGAATCTTTACCGCGGCAGAGAAGGAAATCGTTGTCGATGACCAGACGATCGGTGGCCGATTCTTGCTAACCGGTGGGGGCTGGCACTCCGATGTAGCAACCGCGAGCGGCAATTACGAAATGGGCGCATTCTGGGTGGAGGGTGGAGACGGATCGAGGACGGCGGTCTGGCGGAGTGATGATCCTATGATAGGCATGTACAGGATATCGGTTTTCCACGGGCGCCCGTCCATAGGGCGCTTAGCTGCCAACGCTCCCTTCACCATAGTTTCGGAAGGCGGATCAAAAACCGTGCCGGTGGACTTCAATCACGATGCGGGTGAATGGAAAGTTCTCGGAGTGATCGAAAATCCCCGGTATGTCATGCTGACCAACGCAGCGGACGGCGTGATTATAGCTGACGCAGTAAAGTTCGAGCGATTGAATTGAGCTGCGGCGCGCGCCTCAAGACACCAAGCGCGCCGAAGCAAACCTGCATACGCGAGATGAATGCCATGCGGTTGCACACGCCAGGAATATCCGTTTCAAGAAGGGAGTAAACAAAAATGCGCGAGCCTGATCCGAAAGAAATGATAAAGCCAACTCATGAGTCACTCGAACCGCGAAGGCTTTTGACGGCAACCGGGGCGTCTAGAACCTGGGCACCCACGAGGGGTGCCCCTACGCTCGATCGACGAGAATTTTTGGCGGCAAGCGGAGCTGTGCTGGCTTCCTTGAACGCGTGGGATGGGGTTGGGAAGGCCCGGCCGCAACAAGGGCAGGATTCATCACCCGAGGGTACAGAGGTCATCGAGACTCCAATCTGCCGGCTGCGCTTGGACCGCCGGAATGGCAATCTAGTTGGTATAGCCTGGAAAAGTCCCTCGCTCGAGGTCATCCAGGAATCTCGGCTGGGCGAAAATTTCCGCCTTCTACTACCCCGGCCTGACTATGAGGCCAACTACTTCACCAGCAGCGAGCAGGATGTCAGCCGCATTGAAAAAACGGCTCATGGTGTCGCCTGCGTGTATGAGAGGCTGCGCAATGCGCGGGAGACCCTCGAGGTCAAGGTGCGTTATGAGATTGGCGCGGTGGGCGGCCATCTGGAGTTTGCCATTGAGATCGACAACCCCACCGACCTGCCCCTGGCGGAGGTTTGTTTTGGCATCGTGGGGGGCCAGCAGGGCTTGGGAAAGCGGCTTGATACCGAGTCGCTAGTGCCGGGTTTGAATTGGAATCTCGCCCCGTCGGTCTTCAGCAATTTTCGGTCCGGAGGTTACGGTGGGGGCAATTTGGGCATCCGCTATGATGCGGCGGGTTTCGCTTATCCTGGCCACATGCAAATGGGATGGATGGAATTCTTCAACCGCAAGGCCAACCTGGGACTTTACTATGCGAATCACGATCCTGAATCGAGGCTGACGGGCCTTTACCTGGAGCTTCGTCCCTTCACGAAGAGCGCGGCCGTGGGCGATAACTGGCCGACGCCGGAAGACGTGCCGCCAGGAGAACCTATCGGGCTCACCATGGGCTGGATGAAGTTTCCTTACCTCAAGCGAGGTACATTCAAGTCCGGCCCCGTGGCGCTTCAGGTCCACCGTGGCGACTGGCATGAGGGCAGCGAGTTGTACCGCTCATGGTTCGACCAGCATTTCCAGGTGCGGAGGCCGGCAAGCTGGCTGAGAAAAGAGATGGCCTGGCAGTCAATCATAATTTCCAATTGCGAAGATGTGATCGTGCATCGTTTCCAAGACTTGCCCAAGCTGGCAGCGGACGCGAAGAAATATGGTGTGACGACTTTCGAAATTTTGGGATGGGACATGGGCGGGATCGATCGCGGCTATCCACAGTACCGTCCTAATCCCCGCTTGGGGACGCACGAGGAATTCCGCCAGGCTTTGGCCGAGATGAAGAAACTGGGTGTTCATCCTCTAATTTTCGCCAATACCGACGTGGCCGACACGGCCACCCCCTTGTTCAAAGAGCGACTGCATCAATATGCGGTTATGGGGCGATGGGCCGAGGACTTGGCGCTAATGGGATGGGGTGAGGGCACGAACATTGCCCGCATGGGGTTGACGGAGCACAGAATGACGTTCCTCAGTCCCGCTCACCCTGAATTCCGGAAATTTGAAGTGGACCAGTTCGTGCAGCTTGTTAAAGACGGCGCCGACGGGTTCCAGTTTGACAAGACAACTCCGCCCGGCATGCTGGATTTCAACCCTCGTCTCGGCACTTCCCCGGATCGCTCGCTGCCGGAAGGAATCCTTGCCACGTTCAAAGAAATCCTTCAAAGCTGCCGCGAGATCAACCCGGAGTTCGCCTTCGCTTCCGAAATCTTCTGGGATCGATCCTTCCCGTACGTCGACGTGTCGTATGTGCGCATGAACGATATCGACATGAACTCCTCCGCGCTCCGCTACACGTTTCCCGAGTGGACTTCGACTATCTGCGCGGAGAGTCCGGGAGACTTCAACGTGATGAATAATGGCATGCGATATGGCTTGGTTTGGGCCGTCCAGCCTCGCCACTATAACGATTCGATGGATGAGCCACTGACGCGTCCCCTCTCGGAGTACGTTCGGGAGTTGATTCGGATTCGGGCTAAGCATCGAGGCCTGCTTTTTCTTGGGCGTTTTCGCGACACCCTGGGAGCGGAGGTGAGGGCAGGGAAGGAGGTGCGTTATTCGGTGTTCGAGGGGGTGGACAAACCCGGCAAAGCCTGCGTGGTGGTCAATTACGGCAACGAGGAGGCTGGCGCAGAGGTGACGTGGCCGGGAGGAGAAGGTGAGACCGTCGAGGTCCTCAAGCCGTTTCATCCCGAGGCGGAAGACAAGCTGCCGGTCAAAGTTCAGCTCGCGCCGCGCACTTGCGCAGTGATCGTATCAACCAACTTGTAGCTCAGCGTGATCGCCTATAACCTGGGCAACTTGTGGCGGTGGTTGCAGCATCCCTAGAGCGGCGAAAGTTTGTGCTTGACCAGCTTGCAGCAGAGGCTGGTGAGGACCGGCAGACGGCGAGTGAAGCACGGTCGGTATTACTGGCTGCTGCGGGCAGAGAGCGTCGCTGCGGTCTCTTTTGACTCGCCGTGCGCGGGCGACACGCGGCGCCTCTTCGGAGGCATGCTATGCGAAGCATTCGAATTATCCCGCCCTTGATTTTTCTTCTGCTCGTGGCTTTCCCTTGGGCTTGCGCCCAAGGCCCTCCTCCGAGCCTCGAAGTTTTCCTCGAAGGCGGCGGCTCTTTCCTGAATGGTAGCAGCGGCCAGCTAGCCGTCGTATCTCAACCGCCCTGCCCCGTCCAAGGGCCATGTCCAGGATCGATCACCTCCTCAGTCGCCGTGACCAGCTCATTCTCCAAGACGGAGCGTCTTTTTACCGGTGGGCGCTACCGGTTTACGCGGCATGACGCCCTGGAAGCGAGCTATTCTTACGGCCCCAACCACTTCACACTTCAGCCCGCGGGGCAGCCGGCGCTGTCCGGGTACAATCGCGTTGATCTCATTTCCTTCAATTACGTCCGCTATCTCTGGGCCAAGACCTCTTTCCAGCCGTTTGTCACTGCCGGGCTGGGAGCAAACCGCTTCAGCGGCCCCTCGAATGCCTCTGCGGTTGTTTCAGGCTACGTCAACGCGGACAACGGGTGGCAGTTCGCCTGGAATTACGGAGGCGGCGCCGACCTCGTCTTCCAACGACACTTCGCGTTGCGGCTGGAACTCAGGGATCACATAACTGGCCAGCCCAAGCCCACCTCCACCAGCGGGATCACCGGGCTCACCGGGACCAGTCACAATGTCGTTCCGAGCGTCGGGCTCATTTTCCGGTTTAGGTGAGAATCATCGCTTCGGACCCGGCAGGCTCAAGGAAAGCCGAGAAGCTGTATTCAGGACGGCAACCGGGAGGCCAAAAGGGGAGTGGCAGTGGAGGGTAGTGATATGCGAAGTGTTCGAATTATCCCGCCCTTGATCTTGCTTCTGCTCTTGGCTTTCCCTTGGGCTTGCGCGCAGGACCCTCCCCCGCGCCTCGAGCTTTTCCTCGAAGGCGGCGGCTCCTTCCTGAATGGTAACGGCGGCCAGCTATCGGTTCCCGCCCCCAACCCATGTCCACTGGTCTGCACCCCGACGGGATGCGGCTGCTCCCCCTCAGCATTTGCCGTGATCGACTCGTTCTCCAAGACAGCGCGTGCTACCACCGGCGCACGCTACCGGTTTACGCGGCATGACGCCCTGGAAGCGAGCTATTCTTACAGCCCCAACCGCTTCTCACTTCAGGAGGCAGGGCAGGCGGCGCTCTCCGGGTACAATCGCGTTGATCTCATCTCCTTCAATTACGTCCGCTATTTCTGGGCCAAAACCTCTCTCCAGCCGTTTGCCACTGGCGGGGTGGGAGCAAACCGCTTCAGCGGCCCCTCGAATGCCACCGCGGTTGTTTCAGGGTCGTTCACTGCGGACAATGGGTGGCAGTTCGTCTGGAATCTCGGAATCGGCGCCGACCTCGTCCTGCGACGACATTTCGCCTTGCGACTGGAAATCAGGGATTACATAACCGGCCAGCCCAAGCCCACCTCCGCCAGCGGGATCACCGGGTTCCCCGGAACCAGTTACAATATCGTTCCGAGCGTCGGGCTCATTTTCCGGTTTAAGTGAGAATCTTCACAGGTTTCGCGGGTGGTCCGCAATCCTGGTCCCACACTCCCCGCAAAACTTCACGGGTACGGGATTCTCGAATCCACAATGAGGACAAACATAATCCTGGGGTGGTTGGATTTTCCGGGAGTCACGACGCGCCGCGATCTCACGTTCTATCACGGCATCATTCTCTTTCAGTTGTTCAGCCTCCTGCGAGGCAGCCATGAGGGCAGCGGCTTCACCAAGGTAATTTTCCCTCAGGCTCTGGTAGTCTTGGGCGGCGATCTTTCCTGCTTGATACTCGAATTCCAGGTCCTTCAGGTTCTCGTAGACCACCAGGCGGCGGCGCTTCAAATCCCCGAGCGGAGTGACATCCACGGGCAGAGTGGAACTCCCCGCGCCTTCCGCCGAAAGCAAAGGCGTCGCGACGAAAGCTGCCAAACCTGCGGCGATCAATAATCCGATAATAAGATACATTGAAGCACCTATGAATCAATGACTCAATGAATCGATGATTCAATTCCTAGCCGCCAGCCCCTAGCCCCGAGTCCTTCATTTCTTCTTCCACCGCCGCCAGTAACTTCGGGTCCAGGGGCTTAGGGGGAACGCCGGCCGCCACAGGCGCCGGTTTCCTCCATCGCCGCGCCATAACCACGACCAACGATAACCCCACGACCAAGCCCACGCCGGGAAGAATCCAAGCCGCCAGATTGAATCCACTGGCGGGGGGAGCGGCTAGCACCTGCACCCCGTAACGAATCGCCAGATCCTGGAGAATCGCCGTTTCGTCCTTGCCCTCCGCGATTTCTTTTTGGATGATGGGGCGGATTTCCGCCACCGTGGCGCAATCGCGGTGCGGGCAATGGTTCAGAGTCGCCACGCAGCCACACAGGCACATCACCTGGTCGCCAATCGATTCCAGCGTCGGTTTCCTGGAGCCGTCCGCGCGCGTCATGGAAACTACGAACAGGCTACAGGCGAGGACAACTACAGCCCATTTACTCGCGTGCTTGATTACGTGCAAGTGACCCCTCACCCGGCCCGCGTCCCGATGAAGTGCATCGGGATCGCAGGCCACCCTCTCCCCTTGGGAGAGGGAAAAGCCCCAATTCGTCCCCAGTCCCTAGCCCCGGGTCATTAGATGGCATCGTTTGCCTGCACCGCTATTTCCTGGGACCGGCGGATTTCCGCCATCTCGCGTTCCACCCGGCTGGGCACGAGCGCCAAGAGCGTCCCTAGGAACACTACCACACCGCCGATCCACACCCACATCACCAGCGGGTTCACGAACACTTCGATGACTGCCTTGCCTGTATCCTGGTCCAGACCCGCGAGCACGACGTACAAGTCCTCCGAGAGCGTGGGGTGAATGGATACGTAGCTTGTGGGCTGCTGGCTGGCCTTGTAAAAGCGTTTCTCGGGATGCATCGAGGTGAATGCGCGGCCGTCCTTGGTGACGGTAATAAGCGCCCGGGTGTATTCGTAATTGGGAGTGTCGCCGCTTGCGAGGCCGTCGCAACGCAGCAGGTAATTCTTCACCCGCAGCAAGTCGCCCTCTTGCATCAAGCCTTTGGCCTCCGTCTTGAAGGCCAAGCCCGCAAACCCGATAAAGAGGAGCACAATGCCCAGGTGCACCACGTAACCGCCGTACCGCCGCGTGTTCCGCGTGGTGAGGTTATAGAGAGCTTGGGCAAAATTCTCGCCGGCAGTTTTCATGCGCGTCCGGGCGCCCTTCCAGAACTCTCCCAGGACGCAGACGCCCACAAAAACGGAGAGAACCAAGGTCATCCAGGCATAGAAATGCCGCACACCCGCGATGAGCAGAATCGCGCCCGATACCCCGGCAATAATCAACGGGCCGAGGAAATTCCGCTTGAGACTCTGGAAGGAAGTCTTCCGCCAGGCCAGCAGTGGGCCCGCGCCGGTCAGAAAGAGGAGCAGCAGGCCCATGGGTATGGCCGTCTTGTTGAAGAACGGAGCACCCACGGTGACGCTCACATTTTGCACAGCCTTGGAAATCAGCGGGAATAAGGTTCCCCAGAGGACCGCAAAGACCAGCGCCAGCAGAATCCAGTTGTTGAAGAGGAAGCCGCTTTCACGGGAAACCAGGGAATCAAGCTTGTTCTCACTCTTGAGATGATCCAAGCGCAGGAAAAGCAGCGTGAGCGAGAAGAAAACAATGATGGCAAGGAAGACCACGAAGAAGGGGCCGATGTTCGATTGCGCGAAGGCGTGGACGGAAGAGACAATTCCACTGCGGGTGAGGAACGTCCCGAAGATGCTAAGGAAAAAGGTTGTGATGACCAGCACAACATTCCACACCTTCAGCATCCCGCGCTTTTCCTGGATCATCACGGAGTGCAGGAACGCCGTCCCCGAAAGCCACGGCAGCAAGGAAGCATTCTCCACCGGGTCCCAGCCCCAGTAGCCGCCCCAACCCAGCACCGCGTAAGCCCAGTTGCCGCCCAGGAGAATGCCCAGGCCGAGGAGCATCCAGGGGACCATCGTCCAGCGGCGCGTGGTGCGGATCCAGTTGTCACCCAATTGCCGCGTGATGAGAGCCGCCATCGCGAAGGCGAAGGGGACCACCATGCCCACGTAGCCGAGGTAAAGCATGGGAGGGTGAATCACCATGGAGTGGTATTGCAGAAGAGGATTCAGCCCGTTGCCGTCCGGCGGGGTGAAGGGCTGCACCCCAGCGGCCGAGGCGAGCGATAGCTCTTGAAATGGGTTGGCAACAAAAAGCACCAGTGAAGAAAAGAAGACGCCCGTGCCCATCAGCACCGCAACCACATAAGGCATGAGCTGGCGGTTTTTGTTCCGGTTCAGCAGGATGGCCAAGGCGCTGTAAATCGATAGCAGCCAGGTCCAGAAAAGCAGCGAGCCTTCCTGTCCAGCCCAGAGCGCAGCCACCTTGTAAAAAGTGAGTAAGTCACGGTTGGAGTGCTCGGCGACATAGGCGTTGTGAAAGTCGTTGGTGAGGATCAGGTACTCGAGCCCGACTACCGCCACCGTGACCATGACGAAGAAAGCCAGGGTGGCGCGCTCGGCGCTCTTCACCAGCCGCAAACTGCGCAGCTTCCCGCCCACTGCTCCGGCGACCACCGCATACGCGGCAAAAGCCAGCGCAGCTACGAGGCCAACGCTCCCGAGTTGGTTCATAAGCGCCCTCTGGAATTGCCGATTTTCGATTGGCGATTGACAGGGCAGGCACCTCTTCAATCAACAATCGGCAATGGAAACCAATCCTCTGGGCTTACTTGGCCGCGTCCAAACCAGCAACCTTGGGATTGTTGGGTCCGCCTGCCGGGGACGCCGGAGCTGCCTGGTATTTCGAGGCACATTTCGCCTGGATCTTCTCAGCCTGAAACTCGCCGGTTGAAAGATAATCGCCATCGATGATGGCCTGCGCACCGTCTTTGAAGGTATCTGGCAAGGTATCGGTCCCCACGTAAGTCACCGGGATGGAATTGGCATCCTGAGCGAGTCGGAAGGCGAGCTTGCCCGCCCGGCGTTCAACCGAGCCGGGCTCAACAGTGCCTCCCACACGAACGCGATGCCGCGCGGCCTGCCCGTGCGTGAGTTCGTTTACGGTGACGTAATAGGTTTTGCTTTGCTGAAAGCCCGAAACAGCTTCCCAGCCCACCACGGCCAAAATAATGCTCACACCTATCCCGAATTTCAGCTTCCGGTTTTTCATGGCTTAATGCGACGAATGCGCCCTGGGAATGCTAACCCCCCGAACGTACAGGTAGTTCGCTCCCCGTAACCCCAAAATCAGATTTTGCACCCAGCCCGGCGCAGAGTCAACGGGATTCGTCGCAACGAAATCCCGATTTCAGGTAATACTGCCCTTGCCCTGGCCCGAGTGGATCGAATTCAAGACAGTTCGCAAGTTGCGAAATTCCTCTTGACGAATTCGCACTTTGCGAATGTAATGAGGGAGAGGCTGAGATTGCACATCATCACTCGCAGGAAACTGCTCGAAGCGGCGGAGAAACACGGCGATCTCGGTGAACGTGTGGATGTGTGGTATCGGATGGCGAAGAGAACCGAGTGGAAGAACCTGATGGATGTGAGGCAAGTTTTCCCCACGGCGGACGCGGTGGAGGGATTCGCTGTTTTCAACATCCAGGGCAATGCGTATCGGCTGATTACCGAGATCAACTATCAAACAGGAAGAATCTTCCTACGCCATGTGCTGACTCATGCTGAGTACAGCAAGGGAGGTTGGAGAAGATGAGCACTCTCACGGTCAGCCCGGAGTACGGTGCGCTCCTCAAGAAAATCCCTCCAAAGGTCATTCGCACCGAGAAGGAAAATGAGGCCTACACGGAGGTTCTTTACGACCTCGACCGGCGCAACAAAACACTGACGCCAGCCGAGAAGGAACTCGCAGAACTTCTGACGCTGTTGATTGAAGATTTCGAGGAAAGGCACTACCAACTACCGCGCGCAAAGCCGCTGGATGCGTTGCGCTTCCTGATGGACCAGCATGGCCTCAAGCAGAAAGACCTCGCAGATGTCTTCGGAACGCCAAGCATTGTATCGGAAGTATTGAGCGGCGAGCGCCAGTTGAACAAGGAACACATCAAGCGCCTGAGCGAGCGCTTCCACGTTTCCCCGGAACTCTTCTTTTAACGTCCCAACCCGCGGGGTACGCAAACATTGCGGGGTTTGGGTCACCGCGGCGACCGATTAACCGAGCGGATTCCACGTGCCCCGTTCGTGAGAAAAGGCGCCGGTCTTGAAGAACAGGTCTGCTTGCCTGATCCACCAACGGCTGAGGGCGGCGGAGCAAGTTGTCAAGGAGCTGGGGTTATGAGGAAAGAACGCATCGTCAATTCAAAAGGAGAACAACGATGAAGATCCACTCACTGCTGGCAGTTGTGATGTTGCTCTTTACGTTGAATGCGGGGGGGCAGCAGCAGAAGCCCAAGATTGTGGCGGAGGGCGGCACGCCGGATGATCGGGCCTCGGCGCGAGTACTCTATTGGGATACCCAAGCCAATGCCCCCGCCGGGCAGTTCGCCATTGATTACGGCCGGCCCGTCTGGAAAAAGGAGTACGAAGACTCCGCCACGTTCGACGCCAGGACCAGGGGGAAAATATGGCGGATGGGTAGCAACTTCTGGTCTATTCTGGACACCCAGTTTCCCTTGTCAATTGGCGGGAAAAAGGTTCCGGTAGGGTTCTATTACCTGGGTCTGCATCGCTCCGAAGAGGGCTCAGAGTGGAGCCTGGTTTTCATTGACCCGGCCAGGGTTCGGAAGGCGCGACTTGACGCCTCTCGAATTGAGAAAGCGCCGGTGGAATTCGAAGCGTTGATGTCCATCACCAAGGCGGAGGCCCCGACTGAGAAACTGACCATCACGCTGTCATATCCGAAAGGCGACATCAAGCATGTCACAATGCGAGTTGCCTGGGGGAATCTGGTGCTCAGCGCGCCGATTGAAGTTTTGGTGCCGGAGTAGACGCAGCCACCCCGAATGACAGGCTGGCAGGTTTTTCACCGTCACGCTAGCGACGAGAGACAGCCAATGGCATCCCGGATATAATGAACTACTTGTTTCTTGAGGTATCCCATGGTGTGCTGCTGCCCGGTCTCCGCCGAAGCCAAGGTGGTCGGGTATTTGACAGGGTGCACTTAGTCCGAGGCAAACCTCTCCTGAGGCGACGATGTCGATTCAGAGCATTTACACACTTTCGAAAGATGACCCCGAAGCCCATAGCTGGCTTAGCTTCTTTCACCGGCGCGGTTACCCGCAACTGAAGAACCTAGTGATCGAACGCGTCTTTTGGCTCGAGGGCTCGGTGGACCTCGACCGGCTGATGCCGCTTCTGGTGAATCCGCTTTGCCAAGTGGCTGCGGAACGCTCTCAACTTGATCCCGGGCTGGGGCCTATTGTTGAAATCGCTTATCGGCCCGCCGTGACAGACCCGGAAACGCCCTCCATTCTGGCAGGGGCGCGCGCACTGGGTGAAGCAGGTTTGGAATTTGCACGGCTCAGCAGGCGCTACCAATTCTGGGGCCTGGATGAATCCGAGGCTCGGGGAATTGCTGCCCGTTTCCTTTACAACCACGTCGTGGAGCGCATCCGCGAGCCGAACCAAGTCCTTGCCACGCTTCGTCCCACCGGGAATCCCGATCCTGTGGCGACGATTTCTCTACTGGATTTGAGCGATGAGGGACTGGTTGCCCTCTCGAAGGCCCGTTCGTGGTACGCGCCACTTTCCCAGATGAAGGCCATCCAGGCGCAAGAGAAGGCCCAGGGTCGGCCCCATACGGATGCCGAGATCGAGATTCTAGTGCAATCGTGGAGTGACCACTGCTACCACACCACCTGGAAAAGTCTCGGGCTCCTTAAAAGGTTGAGTGAGGCGACGGCGCGGATCAACCACCCTTTGGTTGTTTCGTCCTTCAAAGACAACGCCGGAGGCATGGAGTTCTATGAGGACTGGGTGGTGACCATTAAAGGTGAAACTCATAACTTCCCCAGCTCCATCGCTCCTTTTGGGGGAATTGCGACAAAGCACGGCGGCGTGATCCGCGACACGCTGGGATTTGGCAAGGGGGGCTATCCCATCGGCGGCACAACGGTGATGGGAACAATGGACCCGAGGATTTCGGAAGTTCCCTCCGGGGCTTTACACCCACAGTTGATTGTGTCGGAATCGATCAGGGCAACCGCCTATTACACGAACCCGATGGGCATTCCCATGATGCACCCGGTTTACCGCATCCATCCTGGCTACGCCAAGTGCTTCGCCCTTGGGCATTCAGTGGGATTGATTCCCAAGAAATACGCTCTGAAGGACGCTCCCCGTCCAGGTGACGTGGCAATGCTGATCGGCGGCGAAACCGGCCGGGACGGCATACACGGCGCCACCGCGAGTTCCACGGGTATGACCGGTGAAACTCTGCAAAAAGAATCAGCCGCTGTGCAAATTGGTCACCCAATTACGGAGCGCAGGTTCACTTCGGCAATCCCTGTTTTGCGGGACCAGGAGTGCATTCGGGCAATCACCGACCTCGGTGCAGGGGGCATCTCATGTGCCGTGGGGGAAATGGGAGCCGAGACGGGCGTGCGCATCGACCTCGACGCTGTTCCGTTGAAGGACAAGAGCCTGACAGCCTGGGAAATCCTGCTCTCCGAATCCCAAGAACGCATGCTCCTGGCAGTGCCGCCTCAGAAAGCTGCGGAGGCCCGCGCCATTCTCGAGAGGTACGAGGTGGGGTATTCAGTCCTCGGCCACTTTACGGAGACCGGTCGCCTGGAGGCGATTTGGCGCGGCCGGAAGGTTGTGGACCTCGAGATGGCTTTCCTTTGGGAAGCTTGCCCCATCGACGCGTTGCAAGTCGCTAGACCACAGCGGGACCTCCAACCCTTGCGCATGTCCGAGCCACACAGCGAAGCGGAGTGGGCTGCGGTCATTCGGGGCGTGCTTGGACACTACCACTGCGCCGACCAGAGCGCTGCCGGTTGCCGCTTTGATACGACGGTGCAGGGACGAACTGCGATGGGGCCTTATGGAGGCAAGAATCATCGGATGCCGACCAATGTTTATGTTTCGGCGCCGTTGCGTGGCAAGCCTTACGGCGTGATCACTACCTTGGCCTTCAACCCTTTTTATGGGGAAATCGACCCGGCTGGCATGGCGCGTCTGATGATCATTGAGGCCATCACCAAGGCGGTGGCCGCGGGGGCGGACTGCCGGCAGATGGTCCTTTGTGACAACTTCTACACGCCGCGCGTGCGTCCGGAAATAGCCTGGGATTTGCGCCAGATGGTTGAGACCATTGCGGACATGTCGGTGGCCCTCGGCATTCCATTCATTTCAGGCAAGGATTCAAGCTCCGGGACATTTGAGACCGAAGGCCGCAGGATCGATGTGCCCGCCACGCTGGTCGTGACAGCCATGGGGCGTCTATCGGACGTCAGGAAAGCAGTGAGCAAGGATTTCAAGCGGCCCGGAAATCGCCTTGTCCTGGTCGGCCGGTTTGATTGCGAGGCGCTGGGCGGCAGCGTGTACGCCGATAGTTGTGGGCAGCGCGGCGAACGCCTCTTCGATGCCTACGACCCAAGTTCGATCCTTTCGGTGTGGGATGCGCTTCTGGGGTTGCACGGTCAGGACGGTTACGTGTCAGCCTCCGCGATTGCCGAGGGCGGAATCCTTTTGCGCCTTTTTGAGTCTACCTGGGGATCCGGATATGGCGCTCGGATTTCGCTCGACGCATTTCCAGAGGGCCGGAAGGATGGCTCGATTTTCGGTGAATTCGCGGGGTCGGTCCTGCTTGAAGTGCCCTCCGAATACAATCTGAGCGGACAGTTGGGAGACGTGCCTTATCGGGTCATTGGAGAGGTCCTACGGGACCCGCAATTGATTCTTCTTGACCGCGGGAAAGTGGTTTGGCAGGAAACAACTGTGGCCCTTGGCGAGGTCTGGAGTAAAACGTTTCGGGAGGTCATCGAATGAGTCGGGGCGTCACTGCCATTCTTTACAGCCCGGGTACCAACTGTCATGAAGAGACTGCCGCCGCCATTGAATTCGCAGGTGGAAGGACCGAACTCGTTCTTCTCCGGGACTTGCTGGACGGCCGCACGCGGCTTCGGGACTACCAGGCGGCAGTCATTCCCGGCGGTTTCTCCTATGGCGACCACTTGGGAGCGGGACGCATATTTGCCACGATGCTCGTGGCCTGCCTGCGTCACCAACTGGAGGAGTTCCTGGATGCTCGGAAGCCATTGTTGGGCATATGCAACGGTTTTCAGGTTTTGACCGAATCGGGGATTCTGCCGGGCCGCACCCCGGGAAAGCGCAGCATGGCTCTGCTCGAGAACCAGTCTGCCCATTTTGAAGACCGGAAAATCCGGCTTCTGGTATCAGCGGAGAACTGCGCATGGACTGAGGATTTGGCGGGTGAGATTTTGGAGATGCCGACTGCCCACGGGGAGGGTCGTCCAATGTTTTGCGATGCTGCCGATGCGGCCGCGCGAGTGGTTTTCCGTTACACTGACGCCCAGGGGCGTCCCACTATGGAGTACCCCAGTAACCCTAACGGGGCGCCGGGGGCAGTTGCCGGCGTGACTGACGAAACGGGCCTGGTTTTGGGGCTGATGCCTCATCCGGAGCGCGTTTCTTTGCCCGCGCATTATTCGCAAGATGGGCTTAAAATATTTACGAATTTGGTGAAATGTCTCAACCGGTGAAATCCCTTAGGCTGGTTGAGCTGAAAGGATAGGGAGAAAAATTCACGCCTGCTTTGCGGCTATCTCCCGCAGAAAGCTCTCCGTGCCATGAAAATTCTGCTCGTGGACGACGAACCGGAAGTCTGTAGATTGGTCAAGACCATGGTCGAACCCTTGGGATTGGAGGTGCGCACATCCTCGGATAGTCGAGAAGCCGCCTTAATTCTGGAAACCGAAAAGTTCGATGGCATAATGCTGGACGTTGCCATGCCGAATCTGGACGGCTTCGAACTAACCCGGAAAATCCGCGCCACTCCACCTAACCAGCAGGCTCCCATCATCATGATAACCGGCTTGGACGACGTCGATACCATGCGACGGGCATTCAAAGCCGGAGCGACATTCTTTATCGGGAAGCCAATTTCTCGCGAAAAGATTTACGCCATCTTCCGCACCGCGCGCGGGCCCATGTTGGCTGAACGACGGCGGTGCGCGCGCCTTCCTTACCGCACCGCCGTCAACTGCGTAAAGGGCGACGAAAAGTTCAATGCTACGAGTGTAAGTATTGGTGAGGGTGGCATGGGACTTGAAAGCTCAGGCGCGGCGGTGGTTGACGAGGTCCTTACGTTGGAGTTCAACATGCCTGACGTTAAGCAGCCAATCAAAGTCACCGGCAAGATCCGGGTCAAGGAGGCTTCCGGCCGGACTTCGATCGAGTTCATGGACCCCTCGGAGTCCGCTCGTGAGGTGATTCGAGAGTATGTTTACGGCAAGATTACGGAATGATCGGCTTAACCTGCCATGCCCGACCAGCGGAGATAAGCCTCCAGGAGGCGCGTGCCATCGAGGGCCGCGTAAACGGCGGCGATTCCAAGGAATGTTCCGTAAGGCCAGTGGTAATCGCGGAAACGCGGCGCCGCAAGGGTGATTGACAAGGCGATGATCGACCCTCCAAATGAGCCCAGCAGGATAGTGAGCAACGTCAGGGGCACACCCAGAAAGGTCCCAACCATGAGCATCAACATCACGTCGCCGAACCCCAGGTACTCCTTCTTCCGTCCACCCAAAATGTAAAAAGCCTCCCCGACAGCATAGAACAACCCGCCTCCCGCAAGTGCACCCGTAATTGCGCCCAGGACCGACAAAACCACTCCTGGGGGGAAGAAGTCCATCCATTCTGCTAACCATCCAACTGGGCGGTTGTCAACCGGGATAAAGAAACTTAACCCCACGCCGAGGCTGATGCCGAACACGGTCACGGCGTGCGGGATTCGACGCTGCCTCAAGTCAGTGAAGATGAGAACGATGAGCATCATCAGCAGGGCGGAGTATTTCACGAATTCGGGGCTGAGGCCAAAGCGACGGAACGTGGCAATGAGCAAGAGCGCGGTGAGTGCTTCGACGACGGCATACTGCGGGGAAATTCGGGCATGGCAATCGCGGCAGCGGCCTCTCAAGAGGAGATAACTCACCAGTGGGATGTTGTCGAACCACCGAATGGGATGTTTGCAGAGCGGGCAATGGGAGCGCGGAACCAGTATAGATTGCTTGCGGGGGAGCCGAACAATGCACACGTTCAAGAAGCTCCCAAAAACCAATCCGAAGATCCCCACTGCAAAGTCGAACATGAGCGACCTGCTGTTCCTCCCGCCTCTTTGATTGACAGGCGTGACGCAGCTTCTAGATTATCCAAATAACAAGCGGCGGTATAGGGCTTCCGTCCGCTCGACCATTATATCAACGGAGAATTGGCGGGCGCGCTCTCGACCGTTCAGACCCCATTGCTTGAGGCGTGCGCGGTCGCCCGCCGCGGCCAAAATCGCCTGGGCCAGCGCGGCAGGTGAAGCAGGCTCAATTAACCATCCCGTGCGGGCTTCCTCAACCACCTCCGGCAGGCCGCCCACCCGGCTCGCCACCACCGGCAAACCATACGACATGGCCATGAGAGCCGATGAACCCAGCCCCTCGGACTTTGACGGCATGACGTAGAGGTCCAGGGCAGGGAAGAATTCTGCAAGGTTTTGGATCGCGCCGCAAAGTCGGAGCCGGTCGCCGAGCGCCTGGCACCTCCGAGTAATTTCCGGATCTCTCAGGGTTGGACCTTCTCCCGCCAGCAGGAGTCGTGCTTGCGGCAATCGCTCCTTCAATAGCTGGAATGCTCCAAGGGCAATATCCTGCCCCTTTTCGGGCGTGAAGGCGCCCAGGTGCCCGATCAGAAACTCGCTCTCAGCAAACCCCCACCGGGCTCGCGCTTGAGCTCGGGCCTCCGTCGAGGGCAGTTCTGATGGGGTCTCGATTCCGTCCGGAATCAGCTCGGTCTTTGACTGGGGTATGCCGCAGCGAATCGCCCACTGACGAATGAAATCCGAAACTGTAATCACCGCATCACAGGTGTGAGTATACTTCAGGCGATGGGTCCAACGGCGCCTCGGGAGAAAGGTCACGCGGCGGCTAGCTACCCGTCGAACTCGCATTCCCATTGACCCCAGCCAAGCTACTGTCTGCCCTCGTCCGTCATGGGCATGAAGAATGTCGCACGGTGCGACGTGCAGAAGCTGGCGCAGTTGCAGGATTCCGTAAGCATGGGCGGGGTCGTGGAGTGGGAGCGGAAAGGAAGGGAACTCTTCCGCCCGGGCGCATGTTTCCAGTTCACTCCCTTCCCGGCAGACGATGATCTGGCCGTGACCTCGCTGCCGAAGCAACCGCGCAAGTTTCAACAACTGGCGCTGGCCGCCGCGCAGACTCAAGCCTGTGTCGACATGAGCGATCTTCAAGGGCCTCGAGGAAGTCATGGGTGATGGCCGAAGGCAGCGCGTCTGCTGGCCAGCTTCGCGTATTTTCTACTGACGTAACGTGCCGCCATGGTGGCGATCAGAAACCCCTGGTGCCCGTCCAGGACTCCCAGGCGGAAAAAGTAAGTGTGGAAGAAAACCCATAGGGGGTCAAACCAGCGCTGGAGGAAGTTCACGGTTTCGCCCCGTTCGAGCATTTCCTGCGCCGCCAAGTCGGTATAAAGTTCGATCCTCTGAAGATGTTCCTCCAGCGTGTCACAGGTGTAGTGCAGGATTTCACCAGGCATAGTCTCGAGGCGGCCGTTCACCGTCACGGACTCATGAACGTACTTCCCGCCCCACGCGGCCTTGCGCCGGTTGAAAAGGCGAACCTTGTAATCCGGATACCAGCCGGAATGAAGGATCCAGCGGCCGAGGTAGCGGGCGCGGCGGGCAAAGCGATATCCGTCCGCGGCAGGTTGGGAGCCTTTCCAGCTACGAATCGCAGCCTGCGCCACGGCATCAAGTTCTTCATCCGCGTCCAGGCTCAAGATCCACTCGTGCTGGGCGTGGCCCGTTGCAAGGTTTTTTTGCGCCGCGTATCCCTGCCAGGGTTGGTTGATGACCCGCGCTCCCAGGCTCGCCGCGATGGCTGGAGTCTCGTCAGTCGAACCGGAGTCGAGGAGCACAATTTCATCGGCACAGGTCAGCGAGCGAAGGGCGCGCGCGAGGTTGTTGGCCTCGTTGCATGCGACAATGGTGGCTGAAATACGTGGCATGAAAAGATCAATTACGGGTCGCGCCCGTTGTCAACACCTCGGCGAACGCGCCCTCGGAAACAAGCTGCGCCACGCGGGCGATATCCTTGTGCAACGGTCTGTCTTCGGTCAGGGGCGAGGAGGCAGCGCGAAGCACCGCCTTGGCTTTTTCTGCCAGGCGCCCGGTCCTGAGCGGAGCCAGCAGATCAATCGCTTGGCAAGCCGCCAGCAGCTCGATGGCGATGATCGCGGTCAGGTTGGAGAGGAGGGGGCGAAGCTTCAGGGCTGCGGCCATGCCCATGCTCACGTAGTCTTCCTTGTTTCCGGAGGTGGGGATGGAGTCCGCGGAGGCGGGATGGGCCAGGACCTTGTTCTCCGAGGCCAGGGCGGCAGCAGTCACTTGCGCGAGCATAAATCCCGATTCGAGGCCCGGTGACTTTGTCAAGAAGGGCGGTAGATCGGAGGTCAGGGGGTTCACCAGGCGGTCGATTCGCCTTTCGGAGATGCCGGCAAGGTGCGTGAACGCCAAGGCCATGAGGTCAAGCGCGGTAGCCAGTGGTTGCCCGTGGAAGTTACCTCCTGAGATAATGTCACCTTCTCCGACAAAGACCAGGGGATTGTCCGTGGCGCTGTTCATTTCCCTTTCCAAGGTCTGTCGCGCGTAATCGAGCGCGTCGCGTACAGCCCCATGAACCTGCGGCATACAGCGCAGACTGTATGCATCCTGGACGCGTGAGCACCCCTGGTGCGACCTGTTAATCTCGCTGCCCAGCGTAAGTCGCCAGATATTCTTGGCGGTCACCATCTGCCCGGGATGCGGGCGGGCTAGATGCAGGCGAACATCAAAGGGCCTGCGGGAGCCGCGCAAGGCATCCAGCGAGAGCGCACCTGCCACGTCCGCCGTGTCCACGAGAATTTCGGCAGAACGCAGTGCGAGAAGCCCCACGGAAAGCATCGCCTGAGTGCCATTCACAAGTGAAAGACCTTCTTTGGCTTCGAGCGTCAGGGGCTTTAACCCTGCTGCCTTCATGGCGGACAGGGCAGGCCGGCGGCGGCCCTGGTGGACCACGTCGCCCTCGCCCACCAACGCCAGCGCCACATGGGCTAAGGGAGCAAGGTCGCCACTCGCCCCGACGGACCCACGCGCGGGCACCACGGGATGCACCTCGTGGTTGAGGAACTCACAGAGCAGCCCGGCCACGACCGGCCGGACGCCCGAAAGACCGATGGCAAGCGTATTGGCCCGCAGCAGGAGGAGCCCGCGCGTCTCTCGAGCGTCAAGCGGCTCTCCCACCCCGCAGGCGTGGCTGCGCACCACGTTTAATTGCAGTTGCCGTGCCTGCGCGGGCTCAATCCGTTCCGTGGAGAGGCTTCCGACGCCGGTCGTAACCCCGTACACGGCCTCTTTTCCCTGCATGATCTTTTCCACAAGTTTGCGGGACTGCGTCATCGCATGGCGGGCACGGGGCGAGAGTTTGACGCGCCGGTTTTCCAGCACTACCTGGCAAAAGTCGCGTCGGGTCAGGTCATGTCCGGTGAGCTGCAAATCGCGGGGCATCAAGTCCTCTCAAAGCAGTGGCTAGTAGTTAGTGGCTAGTTCAAAGCAGTGGTGGCTAGCCACTGATCACTAGCCACTGATCGCTGGCCTTAACCACTAACCGCTAGCCACTGGCCCACTGATCACTAGCCACCAACCACTAGCCACTAACCACTAGCCGCTGGCTTGGGCCGGGCTAGGAGCAATTCCCGGTACTTCTCGGGCAAGGTGCGCGGGCGGCCGTCGCGGTCGGTGATGACGTGCACCGTTTCGCCCTCGGCAATGAGTTCATCGTTGCGCTGCTTATAGACTTCGTAACCGAAAATCAGCACCCGCCTCCGTATCCCGGTCAAGCGCGTGCGAACCACGATTTCATCGTCGTAACGCGCGGGGGCTTTATAACGGCAACGTGCTTCGGCCACCATGATGTAAAGCCCGCCCTCTTGCTCCATATCGCGGTAAGCGAAGCCATGCTGCAAGCAGAAGTCCGTGCGCCCGATCTCGAACCACACGAGATAATTCGCGTAATAAACTACGCCCATCTGGTCTGTTTCCGCGTACCGCACGCGGAGCGTGGTTGAAGTCCAATTCGTAGCCATCGTTTCGTCAGTCATATATTTCGATGAAATGAACAATCCAGAGAAAAATAGTCTACAGTAAATCTCTCTCAAAGCAAGCTTTCTCCGGCGCCGTCCACAGGGTTCCGTAGCACGTGTCCGAGGTGCCCAAGAAAGCATTTGAGCAGGTTGCCTGCTACCCGTCGCAGTTCGAGGCTCCCCGCCATCTCCAGTCTGCTTTCTGGCGAGGCGCTCTCCCTGGCGCAGGAGAAAAACTCATTGGCGGTTTGCCAACTGAGGGTCAAGTCTGCATGCTTAGCAGGGCGACGCTCGAAATCAATTTTGCCGCGATCGATAACCACGGTCCAAACCAAATCCCAGTCTTCCACAATCCACAGGGTTGTAAGGCGGGCCTCACGGATGTGCTGGCGCAATTGCCTGTCACGTCCTGTAAGAACAAAGGCGCGTTGTATGATGCGACGAGCGGCGCGCTTGGAGGGCGGCAGGTGCGATTGGTTACTGCGAATTTCGCGTTCGGTCATGCTTCTCTGTATATTGCGCCTGGCAGGAAGAAAATGGAAAGTGGAAATTGGAAACTAGAAACTGGAAACTGGCCGAGTCTCCCCCTTGCGGTGTCCTTACTTGAAGCCCGCCGGGTTATTGCTTGCGTGCAACGCAGGAGATGGGAGCCTTTCGGCAGTTTCCAATTTCCAATTTCCAGTTTCCATTTTCCAGCTTCCTCCTGGCACACCCGGCATAGATTACCGCTCATTTACGCTGCGCAGGTTGGGCCTCTCACCAGTTTCCAGTTTCCATTTTCCAGTTTCCGTGCAGGGCTCGGCGAGCGGCAGCCTCTACCAAATCTAGAGAGGGAGCCAGTTCATCGACCAAGCCCAGCGTCAGGGCCTGGCTGGCCGGAACGCGTTCCGCGGTCAACAAGAGTTGTATCGCAGCCGCCTTGCCGATCAAGCGAGTCAGGCGCTGAGTGCCTCCCCAACCGGTGATGAGGCCGAGGGAAGCTCCGGGGTGGCCAAAAGAGGCATCGTAGGTCGCGATGCGCGCGTGGCACGCTAGCGCCAGATCCAGGCCTCCTCCCAAACAGTACCCTCGGATGGCCGCAGCGATGGGAAGAGGGAAGTTCGCAATGCGGTTGAAGAGTAATTGTCCCGCCTGTGCAAAATCGCGCGCGGTTACCCCTTCAACGGACGCGACCTCCTCAAGGGAGGCGCCGATTGCGAAAGAGCGGGAGTTGGCGGCAATCACTACGGCCTGGAAGAGGCCGGAGAGCCTGACTTCATTCAGGAGTTTGCCCAGTTCCGCAAGGACTCCCATTGTAAGCCGAGGGTATCCAGCGCCCGGCGAAAAGGCCAGGACGGCCACCGAATTGTGGCTGCTTAGTTCCACCGACAAGGATTCAGAAGTCAGGATTCAGGAAAGCAGGTTTCAGGGTTGTAAGAGAGCAGGCGTGAGGATGGCAGGCCCTGAATCCCGAATCCTGAATCCTATCTCACGTTTGCCCTGATGAAATCCACTATCTGCTGGGTTGAGGCTCCTGGCTGGAAGACTTCAGCAACGCCGGCCCTTTTCAGCTCCGGAATATCTTCATCCGGAATGATGCCGCCGACGAGCACCAAGATATCCTCGAGTTCTTCTCCATGAAGCAGCTCGCAGATGCGTGGCACGATGGTGCGGTGCGCCCCGGAAAGAATGGAGATGCCGATGGCGTCCACATCTTCCTGAAGCGCTGCGTTGACGATCATTTCCGGCGTTTGCCGGAGGCCGGTGTAAATCACTTCCATTCCGGCATCGCGCAGGGCCCGCGCCACAATTTTCGCCCCCCGGTCGTGGCCATCCAGGCCGGGCTTGGCAACCAGAACTCGAATCCGACGGTCCATAAATTGATGACGTGTGACAAGCAGAAGTCAGGAGCCAGAAGTCAGGAGTCAGTAAAGATCGCCCAGTACAAGCTGCACCGCGATGCAACTCCACATTTTCCGGCTACCCGTATCATCATTTACAATGCCTTAGGGTCTTCCTTCTGACTCCTGACTACTTGTTTAGCCGCTTGTCACCGCTCCTATCGAAAAGCAGGCTCCTCGTAGGTCCCGAAAACGCGGCGCATGACGTCGCACATTTCGCCGAGGGTGGCATAGGCGCGCACGCACTCGAGAATATAGGGCATCAAGTTGGCATCGGTTACGGCAGCGCTTCCCAAAGATTCGAGGGTCGCCTGGACGCGGGAATTATCCCGCTGCTTCTTCAATTGCTCCAACTTCTCGCGCTGATGACGGGCAACGTTTTCGTCGATCACCAGTATGTTGATGTTGGGCTTTTCTTCGGTTACAAAATCATTGACGCCCACAATCACCGCTTCCTTGCGTTCGATTGCCTGCTGATAGGCATAGGCGGCATCGTGAATCTCTTTCTGTGGGAAGCCTTTCTCGATTGCCGCCACCATGCCTCCTAGGGCGTCGATCCTGTCAAAGTACTCGTAACAGGCGCGCTCGGTTTCGAGGGTCAAGTTCTCCACAAAGTATGAGCCGGCGAGCGGGTCGACTGTGCTGGTTATTCCGCTTTCGTGAGCGATCACTTGCTGTGTTCTGAGTGCGATGGTAACCGCTTCCTCGGTGGGAAGAGCCCAGGCTTCATCAAGGGAATTGGTGTGCAAAGACTGCGTTCCCCCCAAAACCGCCGCGAGTGCTTGAAGGGCAGTACGAACGACGTTGTTGTAAGGTTGTTGCGCGGTCAGCGAGCAACCCGCCGTCTGAGTATGAAAACGGCAAAGCCAGGAGTGGGGATTCTGCGCGCCAAAGCGTTCGCGCATCACCCGCGCCCAGACTTTCCGGGCAGCGCGATACTTTGCCACTTCCTCAAACAAGTCGTTATGGGCGTTGAAAAAGAAGCTGAGACGAGGAGCAAATTCGTCCACGCTCATGCCCGCGCGCACCACCCACTCGACGTACTCGAGGCCGTCGCGCAGCGTGAAGGCGAGTTCCTGCACCGCGGTCGATCCTGCCTCGCGAATGTGGTAGCCGCTGATGGAGATGGGATTCCAGCGGGGGACTTCCTTCGCGCCATACACAATTGTGTCCACCACCAGGCGCATGGAAGGCTTGGGTGGAAATATGTACTCCTTTTGGGCGATGTACTCCTTCAGAATGTCATTCTGTGTTGTTCCTGAGATTTTCTCGAGGTCAGCCCCGCTCTTCTCTGCCACGATCAGGTACATCGCCCAGACGATCGCCGCGGGCGAATTGATGGTCATGGAGGTGGTCACCTGCTCGAGCGGTAGCCCGGCGAGCAAGGTTTCCATATCCGCGAGAGATGAAACCGCTACCCCGCATTTGCCGACTTCGCCCTCGGCCAGAGCGTGGTCGCTGTCGTAGCCCATTAGGGTAGGCAGGTCAAAGGCGATGGAGAGTCCCGTCTGCCCTTGCTTCAGAAGGTAATGCAGGCGCTGGTTGGTGTCCTCGGGGCTGCCGAATCCCGAGAACTGGCGCATGGTCCAGACCCTACCCCGGTACATGGTGCGGTGAATGCCGCGGGTGAAGGGGTACTCACCCGGATCGCCGAGGTCCCGCGCATAATCAAAATCAGCAAGATCGGATGGGGTGTAAAGCCTTTCGACGGGCACGCCGGAAAGGGTTGTGAAGAGCTCTTTCCGTTCCGGGGACCTCTCGAGGGCGGGCTTGAGTGTCTTTTCCTCCCAGCGGGTTTCGGCAATGGAGGGTTGGCGATGAGGAGGGGCCCCCTCAAGCTCTGTGCCCGTTTTTTGCCCTCTCTGCATCGTACACTGCAACCTGAAGGGCATCTTAGTTCAAGGCCAAATACAAAGTCAAACTTGTGAGAGAACTTGTGAGAGAATGCAGAAACTGAAGCCCCTCTCCCTTGGGGAGAGGGTGTCCCGCTGCCGGCGCTTCCATCAGCCGGAGCAGGACGGGTGAGGGGTCACTCTCGCCGGCTAAGAACAGGCCGCGGTTCTTCAAAACGAGCTGCGCGCTACTTGGGGAATCTTCAGACTCAAACCTAATTGTCTAGGGAATGTGTCGTGTGTATTCCCAAAAACGTAATACGAACATGGCCACAGCAATCACCAGCAGTGTGATTGCACCAGATACCGCTAGCCGGTACAGAATACTTCTGGGATAGAGCCTCTTGTACTCAGTGGGGAGCTTAGTCCAGTTTGCCCGCAGGCTAGTCCAGTCTCCCCAAGACAGCAACCAAAAGCGAATGCGACGGGACGCCGGCAACTTCCGATTCACTCTAAAAATCATGAAGCAAAACAGGCCAACTGTGGGGAAATAGAGCACTATTAACGCGATTAACACCCACTTATCATACTGACTCATGGTAGCTTGATTTTATCAGATGAGACCGGTCAACGCGCGATTTCTAGCGTCTGTTTTCTTTGTGGAGACGGAAGCAGCTTTGAGGAGGCTCAGCCGCACGCAGCGACTTTCCCTGGCGACTGAACCGACCCCTCACCCGGCCCGCGCCAGCTGGTGAAAACGCCGGACGCGGGCCATCCTCTCCCCACGGGAGAGGGCTACGATTCTGACTTCTGCCCCCGTGTCCAGCCGAAGGTATGGTTAAAGATCAGGCCCCCGCTGCCTATCCTTGCGGGCTTGCAGGGGGCGTCTGAGTGGTCGGCTCATTGTGCGTGCCGGGAATGTTCGGCGAGCGGGTCACCTTGCCTTGACGCGCGTCATTCAATTCGACATGGTATTCACTCAAAATGGTGGCGGTCACCTGCTGGAATTGCGTGAGGGCCTTGGCGTAAGTCGAGCGCGCTTTCACTTCGTTGCCCTCGGCCGTGGCCAGGTCGCGTTGCGCCTGAATCACCAGGAAGACGGTGGACTCACCCAATTGGAATTTCTTCTGTTCCGCGTCGAGGGTCTTCTGGGCCAGCAGGACCGCCTTTACTCCGGCCTCGATTTGGGCCCTGGCCTGAATCACCCCGATTTCTGCGCTGCGGACATCCTGCTCAACTTGGTTCTCCTGCCGCTGAAGTTGTTCCTCCAGTTGCCTTTGTTCCAGGAGGGCGCGCGCTACATCGGCTTGCGCGGAGCGATTGCGAATGGGGAATTGCAAGGTGAAGCCAAAAGAATAATCCGGATAATTGCCGTGGAACAATTGCGACAACGATTGCGAGATGCCTTGGGTGGACACCACCATCGGCCGCGGAATTGCTTCGACGCCGCTTCCCAGGCATTCGTTCCCACTCGCCGTGTACCCGGACGGGCAAGGCCCGAGCGTAGAACTGAGACCTGAGAGTCCCGAGGGGGCGTAAGTGGCAAACAGGTCGAGGGTGGGCAGCAAGGCATTACGATTAGCCTTGACGACGATTGACTCGTAGCGCACGTTGAGGTCAGCCTGTTCGACTTCCGGGCGGTTCTGGAGTGCTTGCTTTAAGGCTTGATCCAAGGGTGGAATATCGTCCGGCGCTGGCGCCGGAAGTTTATCCACAGCGTCAATCTGAGCGCTTATCAATTCCGGGTCGACTTTCCTCGAGAGCGCCGTTTTGATCAACTCTGCCTGTTGTTGCAGGCTGGTCTGGGCAACAATCAAATTCTGTTGATCGGAAGCCACCTCGGATTCTGCCCGCACTACTTCAATCGGCGCCAGGGTGCCAATTTCGACTTGGCGCTTATTATCGGAAAGGAGTTTCTCAGAGAAGGCCAGGGCTTGTTCGGCTACACGGACGTTTTCCTTATAAGACAGGTAATCCCAGTAAAGATTCAAAACCTGAGCGACCGTTGTAATCACCTGTTGACGGAAAACACTGTTTGATATTTTCAGGTCATTTTGTGCGATGCGAATGAACTTAGCATTAGCTCGATAGCCGAATCCGTTCAGTAGTTGCTGGTCGATACCCACGGTCAGGCTTGTAGGGACAGCGGGGTTGAACAGCGTGTTGAGGGAAGTTGTGGATTGGCGGTAGCCGCTCACTGCCACTGCGTAGCTGGTACCAGTCAGAAAGCCCTGGCCGAAGTAGGCGACACCGTTGGTGGTTTGAGTGATGACCGTGGGAAGACCGCTGACTACTGTGTAGTTAAGTGGGGAGGTTCTGCGGTCCCATCCGAACTGCGCCCCTGCGACTGGATCGCAGCAGCCGATTACGCCGACGTTTGTAGCGCCGCCACTGCCCGTTACTGTGCTGGCGCTGGTCGTGCTGCTGCTACTGATACTGCTGATGCCGCCGCCGATCGCTCCTGAAAACAGCGCTGAGGAGGAGAATGCGCCTGGAACCCCTCGGGTTGCGCCGCCGCTCTTGGCGCGCAAGAGGTCCGTCTGCGCATAACCCAGGTTATAGCGCGCCACGGAGATATCGAGGTTGTTCTCAAGCGCCAGGGCAAGGACATCCTCGACAGAAAGGCGCAGCTTACCATCACTGATTAACGAATGAAGCCGCTCAGAGTTGCTCATCTTCGGCTGGGGAACATAGGGCGAAGCATAAGGCCCCCAGAAGTCCGGAAACCATCGGGTGTTTCCATACTTCATGGTTGCAGGGTCTGTAGTCCTTGCTTCTTGGGCATTCACGCTCTGGGCAATGAGAAGCGAGCCCAGCGCTAAAATAATGAAGGCAGACCAACGTGCGCTCCTAAGTTTCATCGAGAGTTCTTCTCCCTACAAATGAGATTCCTTGAAATCACTGACATAGAATCATAACTTACGCAGTCGTTGGACGCCAAGTTTCATAAAAGGTCATCGGAGGGTAGTTGTTGGTTGCGACCAACTTAGTGTAAGTTAGCAACCAGGGCCGGAAGAACCGGCGCGACGGAGCACTGACAACTATCTACTCACGGCTGCTTTATGCGCAACATCCGCTTGCTTATGGCCTACGACGGGACGAATTTTCACGGGTGGCAGCGCCAGTCGAATGCGCTGACGGTGCAGGAGTGCCTTGAGTCGGCAATCGAAAGAATTCTCGGCGAAAAGGCGCGAGTTTGGGGATCCGGGCGGACCGACGCCGGGGTACATGCCTTGAACCAAGTGGCCAATTTCAAAACGGATTGTCCCATCCCCTGCGAGAACCTTGTGAAAGCATTGAATGATGTGCTACCACCCACGGTGCGCATTAAAGATGTCCACGAAGTCTCGGCCAAATTTCACGCCCGCTACGACGTTCGTTCGAAGACTTATCGCTACCGGATTCTTCAGGCTCCGTTCTGCTCACCTTTTCTCTGGCGGTTCGTTTGGCACTATCCGTTTCCGTTGGACGGTGGGCGCATGGCGGAGGCGGCGAAACTATTTGAAGGGGAACACGATTTCACAAGCTTCGCGGCCGTCGATGGGTCGGCTGCAGACGAGAGCTACACGGGCGCATGCACAGACGGAGATGGGCCTCGCCGGGAAAGGCGAAGCGCTCGCCAGCGGGCGGCGCACAAAATCGAAACAGCCATGGCGCGAAGAATATTCAATTCCCGAATTCTCCGCCGCCCCCGGACATCCATGCTGATATATGAGGTTTCCGGCAATGGGTTTCTTCACCACATGGTCCGCAACATTGTTGGTACGCTCGTGGAGGTCGGGCGAGGGAAGTTGGAACCCAGTTGCATCATCCGAATTCTGCAGGCCCGCGACCGCACCCTGGCCGGTCCCACGGCTCCCGGCCAGGGGCTATGCCTGGTGCGAGTCGAATACTGAACTGTGAACTGTTGACTGTCGACTGTTAACTTTGCAATGATTCAATGGAGAAATGAATCAATGAATCAATTCCGGGGGGTTGACGTGGTTTTCAAAGTCAAAGAGAAGAAACCCGGCCAGAGAGCTTGTGATGAGAAAGACGCGAAGGGAGAGCTTTGCGTCGGCCACCTCAAGCGGTGGTATTACGACGATCCGCACCGCCTTTCTTCCACAGCAGAGGAAGAGGAAGCCATCAAGTCGTTTGGCAAAGCAGCGGAGGTTTACCGTTGCGAGCGTTGCCGCACGCTCTACCGGCCCGCCTTGGCTGACCACTCGACGGCCGGGCAAAAGTACGAGCTGCGCCCAGTGAACTTGTTGGGAGACTTCGGCGGGAAAGAGTCGAAGGTCGAGAGTTGAAGGTCAAAAAAGTAGGCTTGGCCCGGGCTTCTCACCTCGCCCTGCCGTTTGACCCGTTTTCGGATAAGCAGGTCAAAATTCAAATGGCAAGAATCTCTCAGTGGCCTTAATTTTGCCATTTGCCTCTTGAGCTTTGCCATTTGAGCTACTCTTAGACCAGCTTTGCGGTCGACCAGCCCACCGATGATCTCCAGCCCTTGAGTCGTTCTTTGCCCAAAGAACCTTGCGCACCCTCAAGGGATAGAAGCGCCGTCCCCTGATTCCGGGAGTGGAAATTCTTGAGTACAAGAACAAAAGCCGAAGCTTTCCTGGTGGTGGTTACCGCCATTTGGGGGTGCACTTTTGTGGTCGTCAAAGGGGCGCTCGCTGACACTTCTCCACTGCTTTTCCTGGCCGTGCGGTTTATTCTAGCCGGACTTCTCCTTCTGGTGGTGTTGGGGCGAGGGCATGTGGACCGGGAGACCATACTTCCCGGGTTCATCCTGGGATTATTCCTGTTCGGCGGTTATCTCGCTCAGACCTGGGGCTTGCTATACACTACGCCCTCGAAAAGCGCATTCCTTACTGGTTTCAGCGTGATCCTGGTCCCGGCGATCATGATGCTCGCCGGCTTTAGAATGGGCTCTGCTACCCTCGTCGGAGGAGTCTTGGGCCTTTTTGGGATATACCTCCTAGTTGCCCCGTCGGGCATGACAGCGGTCAACAGGGGAGACATACTCACGCTGGCTGGCGCAGTATCTTTTGCGGCCCATATCGTTCTCGTCGGGCACTATACAAAGAAGTTTTCGTTTCTACATCTTGTCCCTGTGCAGATTCTGGTCGTCGGTCTGCTCTCGTTAGCCGCGCTTCCCATCGTGCCGGATCAAACCCTGCATCTGACCGGACGGCTCGTTGTGGCAATCCTGTTAACGGCGGTGCTGGCAACCGGGGTGGCTTTCTCTGTTCAGAATTGGGCACAACAATACACCCCAGCCGCGCACACGGCGCTGATCTTTGCGCTCGAACCAGTATTCGCTGCACTCTCTTCCTGGCTAGTGATGGGAGAACACTTTGGAGGCAGGGTGCTGCTGGGCTCGGGACTGATTTTGGCGGGCATGATGATTTCGGAGATTTGGGGTGGCCGCCTGCCTTCCCCCGTGGAAGGCTAGCTGTCAGTTGGTACGCTCAAGGTCTTCTTCGCTGCCGCGCGTCCGATAGCCAACGCCTGGAGATTCGCCGCATGCAACTTTTCCGCCAGGTTCTGGCGGATAGCCTCCAGCCAGGCAGCCTCAGGAAAGGGAAGGCTCGCGCTTAACCAGCCAAGCAAAGCGACGTTGAGGCTCCGCTTGTCGTGCAAGGTGCTTACCAGAGTGGCGCCAGGTGTGATTAACGTGCCACCCTCCCGTAATCGCCAGCGATTGGGTTCTACCTGATCGGGAGATAAGACCACCAGATAGTCCGCCTCTCCCGGGGGCACCATGGGACTGTAAACTCTTTCGCCAAACCGGACATCGCTCGTGACGGAGCCACCGCGTTGGCTCATGCCGTGGGTTTCGCTCTTCTTCACGTCGAGTCCGGCACGGAATGCCACTTCGGCGAGGATATCGGACGCCTTAAGTACTCCCTGTCCTCCCAAGCCGGCAATCACGATGTTGGTCACCTTAGTCGTGTTGCTCAACGCAGCTCTCCGGTATCTGCTCGCGGATAGCGGACCGTTCATACTCCTTGATTCTACCAGCCGCCAGCAGGCAGTTGCGGCGGGCCACAATCACCGCGAGCTCTCCACTGGCAAGGCTCGCAGCTACCAACTCCTGAAAGGCGGCAGGATTGGCCGCCGGGTCAGTCACATGCACGCTGGCAATACCGAGTGCGCGCACCAAGTCTTCGATGACGACTTTGCCCGTTGGCCGGTGCTCAAGGGTCCGGCCTGTTCCTGGATGCTCCTGCAAGCCGGTCATGGCCGTAGTCCCGTTGTCGAGGATAATGACCAAGTGGCCGGTTTTCGGTGGGTTGTAAACCATCTCCACCAAGCCGGTGATCCCGCTATGGATGAAGGTGCTGTCGCCTATAGTACTGACGACACGGCGGGCCTGCTCAGGCGGCAACGCGTGCCTCAGACCCAGCCCCACGCCGATACTCGCTCCCATGCAGACGCACGTATCCGTAGCCTCGAAGGGCGGCAGCACCGCCAGCGTGTAACAGCCTATGTCACTGGCCACGATGCAATCCAGGTTGCGCAGGACACTGAAGACCGAACGGTGGGGGCAACCCTGGCACAATTGCGGCGGCTTTCCCGGTGGCGGAACCGGCTCCCGCGAAGCGTCGGCGGCGAGAATACGCTTGACGCGATCCACGTTCAATTCGCCAAAGCGATACCCCTCCGGCTTCCCTTCAGCCTCCAGGCCAGCCGCGCGAATAGCTTCAAGCAGGTAGGGATCTCCCTCCTCAATCACCACGCAACGGGACACGCTCCCCACAAAACGGCGGATGGTCTCCAGAGGGATGGGGTAAGTCATCCCCAGCTTCAGCACCGCGGCTTCCGGCGCTGCTTCCCGCGCGTGCATGAAGGAGATCCCTGAAGTAATAATCCCCAGGGAGCGGTCCCCCTCGGTTTCCCGGTTCGGCCCGTCGGCTTCATTCCATTCCAGAATGCGCGCGAGCTTTTCTCGGAGCCGACGATGGGCTGGCCGGGCATATGCGGGGATCATCACCCGGCCCTTAATGTCGCGGACGAACGTTGCCGGGGCATTCGATGGCGCCCAGGCTCCCGCAGGGCGGACGACAGTCTTGGAGTGGCACACGCGGGTCGTGAGGCGAAGGAGCACCGGAATTCCCCATCGTTCAGAGACGTGAAGGGCCAGCAGGGTAAAGTCGTAGGTTTCCTGGGAGTCCGCGGGCTCCAGCATCGGCGCCCCCGCCGCCACGGCGTAACGGCGATTGTCCTGTTCATTTTGGCTTGAAGCCATGCCAGGATCGTCAGCCGAGACCACCACCAGGGCGCCGGTGACGCCGGTGTAGGTAGCCGTAAAAAACGGATCGGCGGCCACGTTCAGGCCAACGTGCTTCATGGTGACCAGGGCTCGGGCATTGGTATAAGCGACCCCCAGCCCCACCTCCAGGGCAACCTTCTCGTTGGGCGACCACTGGGCGCGGCCTCCCAGGTGGGAAAAACTCTCCAGAATTTCCGTGGAGGGCGTTCCCGGATACCCGGTGCCCAGGGTGACATCACCGGCGCGGGCAGCCAGGGCCACCGCCTCGTTCCCGCTCAATAACAGTCGATCCGGTCCACTCATTCGCAGCCTCGATATCGTCTTTCGCCCGATTCTAACCTTGCTGGCGAGGTTAATCAATTGATATGATTCCACAGTTACCAAAGGGCGAATACTCTTGTCAAAAGTACATAGGAGTTTGCTGACAGGGTGATGCTATAATGAATCGATGTGCCCGGTGAAGAGCGGTGCCGGTGTTGAAAGAGGAGATAGGAATGAGCACAAGCGGACGTAAGTTTCTCCCGGCGGTCGTAATCGTCGTGACGCTGGGGATCGGAATCTTGATCGGCACGGTCGTTTCCCACGGGGTGCGTGCCGCCAGGAGTTCGCCAGTGGCTCCGGACGCCAAACCGCTTCCTCCTCCCTCACCTACAGAGCTATCAAGCTCCTTTGCCCAGGTTGCGGATGCCCTCTCGCCTGCCGTCGTGAACATTAACACCGAGAGCACGGTTCGCGTCACTCGCCGGCGCTTTCATGGGCCCGACGAGACACCCTTCGGTGATTTCTTCGATAAATTCTTCGATTCACCCGGCGCCCCATTAGGGGATCTCAGGCAACAGAGCCTAGGCTCGGGGGTTATCCTGAGTTCGAATGGCTACATCCTGACGAACTATCACGTCGTTACGCAGAGTAATGAGGATAAGCCCGTCGATCGCATCAACGTATACCTGCGCGGAGACGACACTACCAAGTACAAGGCTAAGATCATTGGCTCCGATAAATGGACGGACCTCGCGATTATCAAGATTGACGCGGACAAGCCGCTGACGGCCGCCCCTTTTGGCGATTCTGATGCCATGCGGGTTGGCGATTGGGTGTTGGCAATCGGAAGTCCTTTCGGTCTGGATTCTACCGTAACCGCCGGCATCGTGAGCGCCAAGGGGCGCGACATCGAGGGTGGAGTGGAGGGGCAGTTCAAGCGCTTTATCCAGACGGACGCGGCGATCAATCCCGGCAACAGTGGTGGGCCGCTGGTCAATCTCGCGGGGCAGGTGATTGGGATCAACACGGCTATCGCCACGCAACGGGGTACCTATGACGGCATATGTTTTGCCATTCCCTCCAATACGGCCCGCAAGGTCTACAACGCTCTTATTACCTCGGGCAGCGTGCGACGCGGGGCCATCGGTGTCACGTTTTATAACCAAAACAATCCGGCCTTACTGAGAAGCTTCGGAACGGATCACGGAATCGTCATTAATGTTGTGGAAGCAGGCAGCCCTGCCGCGCGCGCTGGTTTGAAGTACGGGGATGTAATCCTGAGCATCGACGGGAAACCTATGAGGACCGCGGACGAGCTGGTCGCGATCGTCTCCGATACCGAGATTGGCAAGAGGCTCCGCGTGGAATATCTTCGCGACGGAAAACGGCTGACCACGGACGTCGAAGTGGGCGACCGTAATAAGATCGTTGCCGAGGTGCAGGAAAGTGCTGGAAACCAGGGCGCGGAAACTCCTGCTGAGGCAAGCTCCGGCGTCCTCGGGCTGTCAGTAAAGAGCCTCACTCGCGAGCAGGCCCAGGAGTTTGTTGACCAACTCCATCTGGACAGCAAACAGGGAATCTTGGTGATGAACGTCCAGCCGGGCGGATTCGCTTCGGACCTGGGGGTTCAGCACGGCGATATCATTCTGAGCATCAACCACCGTACGGTGGTTTCAGCAGAGGACTTCAACCGCATACAATCTTCCCTGAAATCCGGGGACGATGTGCTGCTGCTGATTGCGCGAGGCAGCGGCTCGCATTCGTATACCACCCTGTTCCTTGCGGATCGCCTGCCTTAAGGGACTGAGGAAACGGAAGTTGAAACACTGGAAGAAGAAAACCTGCGCAGGGCTAGTGCTCCTTGCCGCACTGGTGTGGATATCGCCGCTCCAGTTGCGCGCGGACACCGCAACGCCACAGAAAAGCAGCAACGCGGCGAATCAGAAGTCCCACACCACCCCCCAGCAAGGTGCTCATAAGGCCTCAGCTCGCATCACCCAACACCACTCCACGCACCACCCGGCGACACGGCACGTTTCTTCCAAGGCCAACCGAGCCGCCGCGGCGCGGCGCCGGCGAGCTCAGATGCGCCCGGAGCCGGAACGCATTCAAGAAATCCAACAATCCTTGGGCCAGGCAGGCTACTTGAATGCACAACCGAATGGCCGCTGGGACGATCAGACGCGCGAGGCGATGCGGCGCTACCAGGCCGATCACGGGTTCCCGGTGACGGGCCTACCTGAGGCAAAATCTTTGATGAAGCTCGGTCTCGGCCCCCATCCTCTGCCGGCAGAGCTTGATGCCAGTAGTGGAGCCAGGTCCGGCGCCGACGCAGTCAAGGGCACTCCCGCCATTCCGGACGCCCAGCAGAACCCGCCTACGACGACGCCACAGCCTTAACAGTAGGGTTTCAGGTTTCAGGTGTCAGGTTTCAGATGCAAGGGGATAGCAGCAAGCATAGCGCAGGCCGCGCCCTTTGGAAGTAGGCAGTAAGCGGTTAGCAGAATGCAGTTCTTTCCTACGTACCACCTACGACCTACCACCTACCGTTTTTTCCCCACCTACCACATACCACCTACCACATACCGTTTTCCTACGTATCGATCTGCGCCCTCTGCAAGCGGTCGCTGTAATCCACGTAAACAGCTTTCCAGTCCGAGTAGAAATCCAGCGCGGCGGTGGCCGCTTCGCGGTGGCCGTTGCCTGTCTGCTTGGTGCCGCCAAATGGCAAATGAGTTTCGGCCCCGATGGTAGGAGCATTCACGTAGAAAATGCCGGTCTCCATATCACGCATGGCCTGGAAGGCGCGGTTGACGTTTCGGGTGTAGATGGATGAGGAAAGCCCGTAGACGACTCCGTTGCCGATTTCAATGGCCTCCTCGAGGCTCCCGCAGGGAACTATCGATACGACGGGACCAAAGATCTCCTCGCGGCAAATTCGCATTTTGGGATCGCATTCGCCGAAAATGGTGGGGCGGTAAAACCAGCCGCAATCGTAGTTGCCGCCGGCCAAGCGCTCGCCGCCGCAAAGCAGCTTGGCCCCTTCGTTCTTCCCAATCTCAACGTATTCCTCGACAGTCTTCAGTTGGTTCTCGTTGATGAGAGGCCCCATCTGCACGGTCGGATCAAGACCGTCGCCGACCTCGAGCGAGCGCGCGCGCGCCACGAACTTCTCGACGAAGTCTCTGTACACGTTCTTATGCACGGCGATGCGGCTGGAAGCGGTGCAACGCTGCCCGGTGGTCCCGAAGCCGCCCCAGACGGCGCCGTCCACGGCAAGGTCCAGGTTGGCGTCCTCCATCACCAGGATGATGTTCTTGCCGCCCATCTCGAGGCAGGAGTGCTTGAAGGTGGCCGCACAAGCCGCAGCTACCTTTTTCCCGACTTCGGTTGAGCCCGTGAAGGAAACCACGCGGACGTCATCATGGGTCATCAAAGCCGTTCCGACCTCGGGGCCGCTTCCCGTAACCAAGTTCACCACCCCGCGGGGAGCTCCGGCTTCTTCAAGCGTCTGAACCAGGTTGTACGTCGAGAGCGGCGTGTCGGTGGCGGGCTTCATCACCACCGTGTTGCCGCAGATGAGCGCAGGCATGGCCTTCCAGGAGGGAATGGCCATGGGAAAATTCCACGGCGTGATCAGCGAGCACACCCCGATGGGGCTACGCACCCACATGCAGAACTTGTTGGGCAATTCGGAAGTGGTGGTCTGTCCGAACAGTCGCCGGCCCTCGCCGGCCATGTAATAGGTCATGTCGATGGCTTCCTGAACGTCGCCGCGCGTCTCCTCGAGGACCTTCCCCATTTCGCGCGTCATCTGCTCGGCATAGGCTTCCTTTCGCTCCGCCAGCAAACGTGCCGCGCGATAGAGAATCTCGCCGCGCTGGGGAGGCGGAGTAAGCCGCCAGGATTTGTACGCCTGCTTCGCCGCTTGAATGGCGTTGTCCACATCCTGCTGGTTAGACTTCTGGAATATACCCACCAACTCGCGCCGGTTGGCGGGATTGACGTTATCAAAAGTGTGTCCGCTTGCCGATGAAACCCACTCACCGTTGATGTAGTTCTTGAAGATTTTTGGTGGCGCCATTTTCCTGTTCCCCCTTGAAGCCCGCGATGGCCGAATACTTATGATTCGCGAGCTGAATTAGAACTGCGAACCGCGATGGCGGGGAAACTATAACAGACGCTTCCGACGGCTTCAAGGCTCGGGGGCAGGTACGGGAAGGGCAGGGCAGTGGGCCAGTTTCGTAACCAGGCTTGCTGGCTAACCACCCCCGGCCCCTCCTTAACCAAGGAGGGGAGTGCGGCCCATTAACTGACGTGCTCCCGCGTCGTAGCGCCGACCCCTCGCTGCGGGCTCCGCGGCACAAAGCGGCAGTCCGCCGGTTGACGGACCGCACTCGAAAGCCCGGGGGCGGGGCGGAACGGGGCAGGGAAGGGCGGGAGTTTTGCACAGGGACGTCTGATAATGTTTTTGGGTCGGGTCCTTTAGTTAACATAATATGTTTCCCACAAGACCCTTCAAGATATCCACAGAAATCCCGCTTTCTGTATTTTTGCTCTTGACACGCGGGCCCCGGTGTGATAGCCTATTGTTGTTGACCTATGGAAAAGGCCGCAGCGGCGCGTGCGATGAAGGTTCGATACGGCCCGGCAGTTGGCGGAAAATGGCTAGGAAACGCGAAAAAGGTGTTATTTAGAGGGAACGAACCTAAGGACTTGCTGACAATAAAGGAGTTAGAGCTTTTGCGAGTGAAAAACGAACTCGTTTTGAGCGCAGAAAAACATCAATTAAAGCGAAAAATGCGCCGGTTTAGGTGTCATTTGGAGCAGTGTCTCTTACGAAACGCCAGTCATTCCCGCGAAAGCGAATCTACTCCGCGGACCTTCGGAATTGAGCTGCCTGCCGGCTGGATTGGTTTTCGCGGGAATGACCGCGGCCTGCAACGCCCTGCCGCGCCAGTGACGCTACCACCATGCGGCCTGGAAATTGAAAGCTGGAAGATGGAAAATAAGGTTACCAGTTTCTAGTTTCTAATTTCCATTTGCTAGCTGGGCTCGCGCTCCTATTGCGCAGTTTTTTCTTCCCGGCGGCGCACGGATATGCTAATTTTAACGGTCATGTCGGCGCGTCGACATAAACACTCGGATGCCTCTTCGTGAGACGGAAGCCATCGTTCTAAGGACCTACCGGTTAGCTGAAGCTGACAAGATCGCTTCGCTTTTCACACGTCAAATGGGGCGCCTGCGGGCGGTGGCTACGGGAGCCCGCCGAACCAAGAGCCGTTATGGGGCCGCGCTGGAACCCTTGAGCCACGTTCGGGTGTTCATTTTCGAGCGTGAACACCGTGACCTGCTGCGGATGAATTCCGCCGAGCTGATTGAGTCCTTTTTCGATATGCAGAGGGAATACCGGATTCAACTCGCGGCCCAGTACATTGCGGAAGTGGCTGAACGCATGATCCCGGAACGGGAAGTGAACGAGCGGTTGTTTCGACTGTTTTTGGCGGTGCTGCGCAGTTTGAAGCATTCCGGAGAGGTAACTCGGCCGCTTCTCTATTTCGACTACTGGCTGCTACGGCTGGCAGGCTTTCTGCCGGATTTCGAGCACTGCCAGAATTGTGGCCGGGCGCTTGGCGACGAAGGCGGGAATTACGGGCCCGGGTCCGAGGGTTTGTTCTGTGAATCGTGCCGGACGAGCGTGACCGGCCAGAGAATATCGTCCCAAGTGATTGCCACCGTGCGCGCCGGATGCCAGAGGCCGCTGGAGCGGTGGATCAGCGAGGAAAAAGCGCCGCCGGGCTCCCGCGAGGCGCGCAGATTCCTCGAGGAGTTGATCGAAGCCCACGCGGAACGAAAACTGGTGACACGTGCGATGATGGAGGAGGCGGGCTGATAGCTTTACGACATATGCCACAAGCACGCAAACCATCGGCAAGGCGAATGGCCGCACCACTGACTTTTCAAGACATGATTTTCCGCCTCAGTGAGTTCTGGGCGGGGCAGGGCTGTGTTGTGGCATTGCCTTACGACCTGGAGGTGGGGGCAGGCACGATGTGTCCCGAGACGTTCTTTCGTGTCCTGGGACCGCAGCCCTGGCGTGTGGCTTACGTGCAACCCTCGCGGCGCCCCGCCGATGGCCGCTATGGCGAAAATCCCAACCGCCTGCTCAAACATACGCAGATGCAGGTCATTCTGAAGCCGCCGCCCGTATCCATCCAGGACATGTATCTCGACAGCTTAGGGGCGCTGGGAATCGACATCCGCCACCACGACATCCGCTTCGAGGAAGACAACTGGGAAGCGCCAACACTGGGCGCCTGGGGCATCGGATGGCAGGTCATGCTGGATGGCCTGGAGATCACACAGTTCACCTACTTTCAGCAATCCGGCGGCGTGGACCTTGAGCCCATCAGCGTCGAGTTGACTTACGGGCTGGAGCGCAGCGCTGCTTTCCTCCAGAACGCCGAGGACGTTTACCAGGTGCGCTGGAACGAAACCGTGACCTATGGCGACATGCGGCGCCAGGAGGAACTGGAACTGTCCGTTTACGACTTCGAGGCCGCCGACCCGGAGACTTGCCGCAAGCTCCTGGACCTTTACGAGGGCGAAGCCACGCGCCTACTGGGCGGGTATCCGCGCAGGAGTGAAGACCCGAAACTCGAAAATGGAAACTCGAAAACCTTGCCGAGTTTAGAAATCCATCCCCTCACGCCACAGCAGTCAGCGGACACTTCTTCAAGTAGTACTTTAATTGTGAGTGAACATAAGAACTTGAGATTCGAAAACCGAAATTCGAAAATCGGGCCGAGTTTCGATTTTCGAATTTCGAATTTCGAGGCTGGCGATCGTTTTCCCCTTCGCAAGGTTTATGACCTCACTTTGAAGTGTTCGCACCTGTTCAACATCCTCGATGCGCGCGGCGCGATCAGCGTTACGGAGCGCGTGGCTTTGATTGCCCGGGTACGCAAACTGGCCTGCGCTGTTGCCGCCATTTACCTCGACCGGCAAGCCGAGGTGGCGGCATGACAGGCGAAACTCGAAACTCGAAAGCCGAAATTGGAAACCCGGCTGTTGAAGAGAGTCAATCGACAATCGACAATCGTCAATCGCCAATTACTGTGCCCCTGCTGCTTGAAGTGGGCTGCGAGGAAATCCCTGCGCGCTTCCTGCGCGATGCCGAGAAGAGTTTGGGCGAGTGCGTCCAGGCGGCGCTACGCGAGGCCCGGTTGCTGCCTGCGACAGCCGTAGGGGCGGTTCGCGAACCGCCCCTACGAACGTACTCCACGCCGCGTCGCCTCGTCGTCCACGTCCCCGCCTTGTCAGGGCGGCAGCCGGACAAGGTCGAGGAAATCCTCGGCCCTCCCGTCAAGGTGGCTGTCGACGCAGAAGGGAAATACACCCGGGCAGCAGAGAGCTTCGCGCAGAAGAACTCCGCCCGCCTGGAGGATTTGACTCGCGCCACCACCCCAAAAGGAGAATATCTGGCGCTGCGGAAAACCACCCAGGGACGTTCTGCCCTGGAGGTCCTGTCGGAAATTTTGCCCGTAGCCATCGTGGGCCTGAGCTTTCCCAAGAGCATGTACTGGATGGAGAAGTCCGACCCACGATTCGTGCGGCCTATTCGCTGGGTGCTGGCAATCCTGGGCGAAGGTAAGCGGGCAAAGACGGTCGACTTTGAAATCCTGGGCGTGAAGTCTGGCGACTTCACGTTCGGACATCGCGTGCATAGCAAAGGCAGGATGACCGCGAAGGGTTTCAGCGATTACGGGGCGAAACTCCGGCTTGCCTATGTGGAGTTCGACCGAGAAAATCGCCGCCAAACAGTCCGGAACGAAGCTAATGTTTTACTCGAACATTTCCTAAAACTGATTGATGACGCAGAGCTTGAAGAGTGGATTGTGAACTCTACGGAGTGGCCGTCCGCGATTAGGGGCGGGTTTAATGAGCGGTTCCTGCGCCTGCCGCGCGAGATCTTGATCACCGTGATGCGCGACCACCAGAAGTACTTCGCCGTAGAAGATCGTCAAGGGAAACTCGAGCCCTACTTCGTTGCCATCCTGAACGTGGATTCTGATGAGCGGGGTTTGATCCGGCGGGGACACGAGAGGGTCCTCCAGGCGCGCTTCGCGGACGCCGAGTTCTTCTGGGACACCGACCAGCGCCTAAGACTTCGAGACCGTGAGTCTATTCTTGAGAGAGTGACCTATGAAGTCCGTTTGGGCAGCTACGCCGACAAGGTGAAGCGGATGCGGAGCGTCGGTGAAAGTCTCCGCTCTGTTCTTGAAAGGAATGACCCCAACCTCGCTCGTTATACCGTCGCCATCCAAGATGCGATTACTCTCTGCAAGTGCGATCTCACTACGCAAATGGTTCAGGAGTTCCCGGAGTTGCAAGGTATTGTAGGCGGACTCTACGCAGCAGCGCAGGGGGAGCCGAAGGAGATTGCCGAGGCCATCTACGACCACTACCTTCCGCAGGGAGCGGAGGACCGATGCCCAGCGACGCCGGTTGGCGCTGTCGTCTCGCTGGCGGACAAACTGGATAGCGTGGTGGGTGGGCTAGCTGTAGGCCTTGAGCCTACAGGCTCGAGCGATCCATTTGCCCTGCGCAGGCAGGGTAATGGAATAATTAAAGTAATACTTGAATTTAAATTCCCCATCTCTTTGTCCTTAATAGTTGGACAGGCTTTGGATGCTTTGGATACTACTTTGCACAAAGCCTCTCGAGAGGTGTCTCGGCAGGTTTTGGAGTTTTTGGCGGACAGGTTGCGGTACTACCTTGAGACTGTGTGTTCGTTCCGCTACGACACGGTACGGGCCGCCCTGGCATCGGGGTCGGATGTGCCTTACGAGGCATTCCTGCGGGCGCAGGCGCTCCACAATCTGCGCGGCAGTGAAAACCTGGAAGCCCTGTGCGTGGCAGCGAAGCGCATTAAGAACATCCTGGCAAAATCGGCAAGCCAGAGCGATTGGAGTCCTGGCGAGGTCGATCAGAACCTTCTGGTGGAAGAAGCCGAGCGCCGGCTTTACAGCGACTATCTCGCACTCGACCGTGAGACACAGGCTCTGGCTCGAGCTGGCGATTATCAGTTGGCGCTAGACGCAATCTCGACGCTCCGGCCGGCCGTCGATACCTTTTTCGATAAGGTGCTCGTGATGGCAGGGGACAAGGCGGTTCGGGAGAATCGCCTCCGGTTGCTCGGGAAGCTGGACCGGATGTTTTCCGGAATCGCTCAGTTCTCGGAGATCGCTTCGGAGGCGGAAGCAAGGTGATGGGTGGGGTGCAAATGCTTTTTCGAGTAACCTGCCCGAACGGCGGGTAGTGTCCTGATATGCGGCGTAGGGCCAGGGCTTGCCCCGGCCTAGCCGCCCCAACGGGCGGCCCCACATTCTAATTGGGACAGTTCCCAAACGGCGCTACAAAACGAATGTCGACGCGTCGACATAGGTGCCGAAAGAAGAGTTTGAATAGGTTCGCTATTGTGAAGTTTGCAGTCTGTGGTCAGTCGCCCGCGCCTCTTGCAACAAGTTCCTTGGGCACATTTCCTGGCGCAGCATTCTGACTTCTGACTCCTGACTTCTGACTACTTGAGAAAAAGGAGCAAGCACTTATGGAAAAATACGTTTATTTCTTCGGGGACGGGAAGGCCGATGGCCATGGCGCCATGAAAGATGTTCTGGGCGGCAAGGGCGCCGGCCTGGCCGAAATGACTAACGCAGGCCTGCCCGTGCCTCCTGGATTCACCATTGCAACCTCTGGCTGTCGTCTGTACTTCCAAAACCAAAACAAGACGCCCGATTTCATCCTGCAACAAAAAAACGAAGCGCTGGCGAAGCTCGAGGGACTGCTGGGCCAGAAGCTGGGTGACCCTGAGAACCCCCTGCTTGTCTCAGTGCGTTCCGGGGCCAAGTTCTCGATGCCCGGCATGATGGACACCGTCCTGAACCTTGGTATGAACGATAAGGTTGTGGAGGTGTTCGCCGGCAAGACCCGCAACCCTCGTTTTGCCTACGACAGCTACAGGCGATTCATCCAGATGTTTGGCAACGTCGTCATGGAAATCCCCAAGCAAAAGTTCGAGCATGTCTTTGATGGCCAAAAGAAGAAGAGGAAGGTGAAACTCGACACCGAGCTTACCGCTGAAGACCTGAAGCAGGTGATTGCGGAGTACAAGAAGGTGGTCCGCAAGGAAGCTGGCAAGGACTTCCCGCAGGACCCCCATGTGCAGCTCAACATGGCCATCGAGGCTGTGTTCCGCTCCTGGTACAACCCGCGCGCCAAGACTTACCGCCGCCTGAACAAGATCTCAGATGACTTGGGGACGGCCGTGAACGTTCAGACCATGGTTTTCGGCAACCTGGGCGACACCTCGGGAACCGGCGTAGGGTTCACTCGCGACCCAGCCACGGGAGCCAAGGAGTTCTATGGCGAATTCTTGATGAACGCTCAAGGTGAAGACGTGGTGGCGGGAGTACGGACTCCTGTTCCCATCAAGGAACTCGAGAAGATCATGCCCGAGGTTTACAACCAACTGCATGAATTCACCACCCGGCTCGAGCAGCACTACAAGGATGTTCAAGACTTCGAGTTCACCATCCAGGACGGAAAACTTTACATGCTCCAGACCCGCAACGGAAAGCGCACGGGTCCCGCAGCCGTGCGGATTGCGGTGGAGATGCAGCACGAAGGCCTGCTGACGCAGAAAGAGGCGCTCCTGCGCGTCGAGCCCGAGCAACTCAACCAGTTGCTTCACCCCGTGCTCGACGAATCAAAGCCGTTGAAAGTGCTTGTTACGGGGTTGCCCGCATCCCCGGGCGCGGCAGTTGGGCACGTGGTGTTCACGGCAGACGATGCGGTGGTGATAGGGAAGACCGAGCCAGTCATCCTGGTGCGCGGCGAGACTGTCCCGGACGATATCCACGGCATGGAAGTGGCGGTGGGTATTCTCACTTCTCGCGGCGGAATGACGTCTCACGCCGCTGTCGTGACGCGCGGCATGGGCAAGCCCTGCGTTGCCGGTTGCGGCGGAGCGGAAGTGGACGAGAAGAACAAGCAGCTCAAGATCGGCAGCACTGTCCTCAAGGAAGGGGACTGGATTTCCCTGGACGGATCAACGGGGCGGGTGATTGAGGGCAAGTGCGATCTGGTCGAACCTGATCCGAAAAGTGGCGTTTTTGCCGAGTTCATGAAGTGGGCCGACGGAGAGCGGCAACTCGGCGTGCGCGCCAACGCTGACATCCCGCGTGACGCTCTGGCCGCAGTCCGCTTTGGTGCAGAGGGCATAGGGCTCTGCCGGACGGAGCATATGTTCTTCGCCAAGGAGCGACTGCCTCATGTGCAGCGCATGATTATGGCGTGCAAAGAGACCCAGGATCCTAAGCAGGCTGCCGCTTATGCAAAGGAACGGCGGGCTGCACTGGCCAAGCTGCTTCCCATGCAACGCAAAGATTTCTATGGGTTGTTCAAGGCCATGGCAGGGATGCCCGTAACCATCCGAACCCTCGATCCACCGCTGCACGAATTCCTTCCCAAGCGGGAAGAACTAATGGTGGAGATTGCCACTCTGGAGGCGAAGGGAAAGAAGGGAGCTAAGCTAAGCCAGCTCAGAAAGTTGCTGGAAGTAGTTGAAGGTTTACATGAATTCAATCCTATGCTCGGGTTACGTGGCTGCAGGCTCGGAATCATGTACCCTGAGATTAGTGAAATGCAGGCGCGGGCCATCTTCGAAGCCGCTTGCGATTGCAAGAAGCGGGGAATCGAAGCGAAGCCCGAAGTGATGATTCCGCTGGTCGGGGATGTGAAGGAACTCGAGCTCCAAAAGGAAATCGTGGACCGCGTGGCTGGCGAAGTATTCGCCAAGAAGGGCGTCAAGGTGGAGTATCTTGTCGGAACCATGATCGAGCTGCCCGCCGCAGCGCTTTCCGCCGGGGAGATTGCCCAGCAGGCGGAGTTTTTTAGTTTCGGGACCAACGACCTCACCCAGACGACGTTCGGAATTTCGCGCGACGACTGCGCCAAGATCATCAACGCTTACGTAAAGTTGAAGATCTGGCCCGCGGATCCGTTTGCCGTGCTCGACCCGAAGCGCGTGGGCAGGCTGCTGAAGCTCGCCACGGCAGAAGGGCGGGGAACCCGCAAGGACCTGCATGTTGGTATTTGCGGCGAGCATGGTGGCGACCCGGCTTCGATTGAGATTTGTGCCGAGGCGGGGCTGAATTACGTTAGCTGTTCGCCTTACCGTGTGCCTATTGCGCGTTTGGCGGCAGCCCAGGCGGCAGTGAAGAAGCAGGCGGCTGCGGCGTACACGACAGCGTAAGGGCAGGTTTCAGGTGTCAGGTTTCGGGTGTCAGGGCACGCGGTGAGGCTTTTTCCCTGACCACCGGATGCGGGCACGGCCACACTCGAGGATGTTGGCGAGCATCAAGCGCGATCTAAAGTATTACATTAGGTATATACCGACTGTTGCTTGAGAACAGAGTGCTAGCTTCCTCCTGGCTTTGCCCACGATCAAGTGTGGACAGTTGGGAAGAAGCAATGGCGCGTGGGTATTTGCGAATTCGAGCGCCCGTGTCTCGCAGATGACACCACTGCCCAGCGCCGCATACCCTGACACCTAGGACCTGATACCTGGGACCTGCTCTTCTGCTCATCACTCGTTACTTGTCACTGTTCTCGATTGTCGACGCGTCGACATCGGCAAAGTACTTTGCCGCGGGCCCTGAGACCTGGAACCTGACACCTGGGACCTGTACTCGTCGCTCATCCCACTACAGCGGGCCGCTGGTGACTCGGAGGGAGGAATCCGGTGCTCGAGAAAACCAAGCGCAACATGAACAGGGTCAACAGGCGGAAGTTCATCGGAGCTTCCAGCGCAGCCCTTGTGCTGTGGAACCTCCCTGGTCGGATCGTAAGCGGAAAAGAGGGCAGCGGATGTGTGACCCCACCTCCCGGCGCGACCGCTCAGACGGCTGCGCACACCTTCGGTTACAAGGGTGAGCACTTCCTTCTGGACGGTGAACCCTTCCTGCTCATTTCAGGGGAAATGCACTATCCGCGCGTGCCACGGCCCTACTGGCGTGACCGCATGCGCAAGATGCGCGCGCTGGGCTTGAACACGCTCTGTACTTATGTCTTCTGGAACTCGCACGAGCCCGAGTTGGGCAAATTCGACTTTACCGGCAACCTCGATGTGGCCGCGTACTTGCGCATGGCGCAGGAAGAGGGTTTATGGGTGATTGTGCGGCCTGGTCCGTACATCTGCACGGAATGGGATTTTGGCGGCCTTCCCTCCTGGCTCTTGTCGACATCTGATCTCAAGGTTCGGACGACCGCCCCACGTTTCATCGAGGCGGCGGCAAAATACTTGAAGCGGCTGGGCGAACAACTGGGCCCCCTGCAAATCACGCGCGGCGGCCCGATCATCATGGTGCAAGTGGAGAATGAGTACGGGTCTTTCGGCAACGATCACGATTATATGAATGCCATACGGAGAGCTATCCGTGACGCCGGTTTCGAGGTGAATCTCTACACCGCCGACGGGCCGGAAAAAGCGAACCTGCAAGGGGGAACACTGCCGGACCTGCCTGCCGCGATAAACTTTGGCCAGGGAGATCCCTCAGCGGAGTTCGCCAAGTTTGCCAGGTTCAGGCAAGACGTCCCGCGCATGTGCTGCGAGTATTGGGATGGTTGGTTTGACCACTGGGGAGAAGAGCATCATACCACTTCCTCGGAAGAAGCTGCGCAGGGTGTGGACTGGATGTTGTCTCGCGGCATTTCGGTCAATCTCTACATGGTTCACGGTGGCACAACCTGGGGTTTCTTGAGTGGTGCGAACTTTGATGGAGCCTATCAACCGGACATCTCCAGTTACGACTATGATGCGCCGCTCGACGAGGCGGGCCGGCCCACCAGGAAGTTCGTCCTGATGAGCGAGGTGATCAAGAAATACCTGCCCGCCGGCACGCAGTTGCCCGAACTGCCGGCCCCGCTGCCCATGATTGAGATCCCACGCTTCGAGTTGAGGGAGGCAGCGGCGCTGGCTGGCCTGCTGGGCAAGCCGGTGCTTTCCGAACATCCGAAAACCATGGAGGCTCTGGGGCAGCAGTATGGATTCGTTCTTTACCGAAAGAGAATTGCGAAGCGAGTTAGAGGGCTGCTTGAAATTAAAGGGGCCAGGGACTATGTAGTCGTCCTTCAGGGGAGTAGGAGCCTGGGCGTGCTTGATCGCCGTCTTAAGCAGGAATCACTGAAGGTGGACCTCGAAGGTGGCGAGCCGCTGGATATTCTGGTGGAGAACATGGGCCGCGTCAATTTCGGTCCACGCCTTGTGGATGACCGGAAGGGAATCGTTGGACGGGTTACGCTTGCCAGGTCGGTTTTGACTGGATGGGAGAATTATGCTCTGCCCATGACAGACCTTTCTGCGCTGCACTTTTCAACCTCGAATGTGAAGGGGCCGGCTTTCTGGCGGAGCCAATTTGCGTTGTCGTCCCTGGGCGACACATTCCTGGACATGCGAGGGTGGGGAAAGGGATATGTGTGGGTGAACGGGCACAACCTCGGCCGCTATTGGAAGATTGGGCCGCAACAATGCATGTTTGTGCCGTCCATGTGGCTGAGGATAGGAATGAAGCAGGTGGTCGTGCTCGATCTTGAGCCGGCAGATCACCGAACACTTCAGGGCATCAAAGGCCCCCTATGGTCAGCAGAGGTGTCGTAATCAAAGTTGATTCTAGTATAACTTTTGAAGAATATATAAAGTATTGGTTTAAGCTTTGGTTTCAAATCTTCACAGCGCCATGACCCGCCTCCCCTTTCCCTTCCCAAATGCTTGGACCTGAATTCCGAAATCCCGCTCGTTCGTTAAGAAAGTGTGAAAAAACCCGCGTTTTGCTGCCGCGTCGTAAGGGCCACTCTCATCGTTGTCCCAGGGCGGACACAAGGGTCGCCCCTACAAGGCGATTTTTTCACACCTACTAAGGAGGGGGCTGGGGCGATGGTTGGGATGCTTGACCGAGGAGGAATCGAATTGCAGATTTTCGATTGATCCCATCTGGTGGGACGAATTGAGACTTGTCGGAAAGGCGCCAAATCTCTCCGGGCGGATACAACTCATGGCGCGAATTTGTAATCCAATCGCTAGGTGGCGAAAAAGGGGAGAAGGGGCATCTTCGCCATCAAACGGACAGTGCAAGGACAAGCGGTACGCTTCCGAGGTCTGTTGGTGTATAATGTAGAAGGCTTGGCCACCAGGAGTAAACCTATGAGCAGATCGCGAATGCAAGTCATTGCGCTTCTCGCAATATTCTGCCTTGCCGCTCTCCCTGCGCGCGGCGGGGACGACAAGAACGACGTAGACGAGATCGGGAACCGGAAAGTAGCGCACAAGAGCATTATTTCCGAGGAAAAGGAAATTGCTATCGGCAAGCAGTACGCTACTGAAATCGAACGTTCCGCAAAGTTGCTTAACGATCCTGTGATCAACGAGTACGTCAACAGAGTGGCGCAGAACGTGGCGCGGAACTCCGACCTCAAGATTCCCCTCACGGTGAAAGTGATCGACTCACCGGAGCTGAATGCTTTCGCCCTGCCTGGTGGGTTCCTTTACGTCAACACCGGCCTGATTTTGGCTGCGGAAGAGGAAGATCAGGTGGCGGGAGTGGTGGGGCATGAAATCGCCCATGTGGCCTGCCGCCACTGGGCAAGCCAAATGACCAAGATGACCGTGGCGCAGTTTGCCATGATCCCGCTCATCTTTGTTCCCATGTCCTATCCTGTGTACATGGGCGTCATGGAAGCCTACATGAATGGTGTGCCGATGGCCTTTCTGAAGTTCAGCCGGGGCTACGAGGAGGAGGCGGATTACCTTGGGATTCAATACATGTACAAGGCGGGGTACGACCCCAACTCCTACGTGGCATTCTTCGGCAAGGTCATGGAAGAGGAACGACGGGTACCCGGAAGCATGCCCAGCGTTTTCATGGACCACCCACCCACGGGTGACCGCATAATCAAGTGCGAAGAAGAAATCAAACAGATTCTACCCAAACGTGATCAGTACCTCGTGTCAACGTCGGAATTTGACGATGTAAAGGCCCGGCTTCAGCAGGTGATCAGCAACCGGAAGAAACTGAAGCCCGGCGATACCGGAGGACCCACTCTGCGCAAGCGTCAGCCGACTGACCAGACCCAAACCCAGACACCGCAGGGTACAGATACCAATGGTGGCGACGACCAGCCGCCTGTCCTCAAACGGCGCGACTAAAGCTCTAGGTATTCAGTTCAGGAAAATCATCAGGGTTGGTGGTCGTTGCCTTCGAGTCCCTGGATGAAACGGTCCATGCGCTCGAAGAGCCGCGCCATCGCCGCACGCATTTCCTGCCGGTTGCTTTCCATCTTCTCTGTCCACTGCCTTCTTATTCGGGTTTAAATGTGAACGTCCAGGGAATCGGACACGAGGTTAGGCTGAGGGGGGAGCTATCCCCAGCTTCCGGAGTTCCTCCGAATAGTACTTTCTGTACAGAATCTCCCATTCGCCGCCGCCCTCCGGAATGGTTCGCTTTTGGGAGGCGATGCGGGCTTTCACATTCTGGTCGATCTTCTCTTCCTCGTGCATGAGATCCGTAAGGATCTTGACGATTTGCTGGCGGATGGTGTTGGGCTCCTCGTATATTTCCACTTCGTCCAGAGCCTCGATGGCGGCTATGACTTGGTGCGAGACCTGAACGATTTTTTCATGACTCATCTTCATAGTCGAAAGACCCGCAGCCTCAGAGAATGGCTTTGCGCTGGCGCACCAACTCCTTCTTGATGGCCTTAAAGGCGTCTTCGTAGCTGGCGCCCAGCTCTTTCATTCGGTTTCCGTGTTCTTCCAGGATTTTTCGAACTTCGTCGTTAATGCGGTCCTCAAGGCTCAACTCTTCAAACATCACCTGGTTTATAACCTCGGTGACGTAATCCGGCTGTTCGTAAGTGATAAGCTCGTCGTCGTTAAGACGCTTCAGAACCTGCTTGGCCATGTAGGCGACGTACTCGCGCTGAAACTGCATAGACGACCGGCCTCTCCTTGACGCTCGCGACACGCTAGTGTATATTTCAGGGGTTGCGGGTGTCAAGGTTGGCGTGCTTGATCCGCTGCGGAAGAGGGACGGCGCGGGGCGGTTAGCTCAGTTGGTTAGAGCGTCTGCCTTACAAGCAGAAGGTCATCCGTTCGAGCCGGATACCGCCCACCAGAAGGGCAGTGGCTAGTGGTCAGTGGCTAGTGGTTAGTGGGTAGCGAAATGCCATTTGCCGGCTTTTGCTAGCCACTAACAACTAACCTCTAGCCACTGGTTTCAGAGGGGACGTAGTTCAGCTGGTTAGAACGCATGCCTGTCACGCATGAGGTCGCGGGTTCGAGTCCCGTCGTCCCCGCCAGCGTTTTCAAAAGGTTAGCCAGGATAGCGGGTTTTTCAAAAGTACAAACTGGTACAAGTTACGATCTCCA
>Ga0326727_10002827_pt1 | contig 57521 bp, 43 predicted proteins | sample MB2enrmetagenome_FD_207643 | JGI IMG/M metagenome (GOLD analysis project Ga0326727, IMG submission 207643) | Lab enriched peat soil microbial communities from McLean, Ithaca, NY, United States - MB29MY | ecosystem: Environmental > Terrestrial > Soil > Wetlands > Peat | place: USA: New York... | reverse complement strand
TCCAGCACAGCGCCCGTGTGCTGTTTGTCGTAGCGGAAGCGAGCGAGCAGGAACGCGAGCAGATTCTGGAGGCGATTTTCGATTTATCCCGGGAAGAAATCGTGGAACGGGTGAAAGCGGGCAAGCTTGGCAAAAAAGCCCTGGAAGCGCACGACTATGTTTATGATGTCTTCCCGGACAGGGCAGGGAACTAAGGACTTCGCAGATTGGCTTAAGCCATAGCGTATATTCTGAAAGACCGGCGTGAGGATGGCCTGCGAGGAATACCTGCAGAGCCAATCTGTGAAAGGCCACAAAGATCCCATGGTATCACAGTAAGTCGGCCTGCTTCCATCATTTAGCTAAAGGGCAAGATAGCATATCTATAGAACCTTTTCATGGTTTCAGGGTGTCCCGCGGGTCATGAGAGAGTGCCGTGATCGTTTGGCCACGGGCGGTATGATCGAGCGTCAGGTTGTTTTGTCTATTTTTTCCAGTTTAATGACGACACGGCGATTTTGTGCCTGGTTTTCCGGTATCGCCCTGCCGTTTTCATCGCGGTTGGGGACCTTCGGAAAGGTATTGGCATAACCGGCTGCGCGAAGTTTTTGCGCCGGGATCCCTTCATCGAGAAAAAAGCGCACCACCGCTGCCGCACGTGCAGTCGATAGCTCCCAATTGGACGGAAACAGGGGTGTGTTGATTGGCGCATCGTCGGTATGGCCTTCAACTGTGACCTGGTAGTCCTTGAATTTTTCCGATTTCAGGTTTCCGGCCACTTCCTGCAATATGACCATTCCCGAAGGACTCAGTATGGCCGAACCACTGTCAAAAAATGCAGCACTGCTTATCTCGATCGACGTAATTCTGTCGCTGTTTTGCTCTAAGTCGGCCGCACCCTGAGATTTGAGGTTATCGACAATCTCGGGCAAAGAGGCCTGCGGCGGGACTTGGTCGGACGTTATATCAAGAGATGCTGCGGCAACGGGTTCAGCGGGTTCGGACTTTTCCGTTTTCTTTTCCTCAACGGGACCGGACGATTCAGGTTTTATCGTCTCATCCAGACCGGGGAGAGACAGGCGGGCCTCTGTCGGGTTTGGCTCCTGCGCCGGTGCTTCTACTTTTTTGGCCGCGTCAACCTTCGGTGTATTCGCCTTTTGAGAAATCGAAGCCAACGCAGCCACGACAAAAAAGCACAACAACAAGGTGATCATGTCCGCGTAAGTCATGAGCCAGTCATCGGCGTGGCTGATCTTATTTCGTTTCCTTTGCCGGCGATATATCATGGGTTCACGACCTTCAAATCCGGCGGCGTTTCATTCCCGTTCACACACAGGCGCTCTTGATCTTCATATGCCGCCATGGGTTCCCGGTGGCTGCTATAAAAAGAGAGTCTTTCGCGCGAAGACGCGAAGACGCGAAGAAGTTCCGGAAGGACATGAATAACTCTCTTAGGAAAAGACTTGATGGGTTGCGCTTCGCTCCATCCATCCTACGGATCTTTTCATGGTCCCGGTGGTCCCAATGGTTCATAAGAGACCGCAGGGCCTGAGCCAACTTCCGGCCGGCTGCCGCGCGGCTGCGTCTAATTAGACTGTACATGCGGCAAATTCTTGAGAAATTGGGTGTTCTCCCCAAAAATATTGTAATAGTCGTGATTCTCCGGGCGCAGGAAACTGTTCAGACGGTCCCGGATGTACATGGGCGATTTGTTGTTGACCAGCATCACCATGCCCTCTGTGATCAACTGGTTTCGAAAACGGCTTTTTTCGACCTCCTGGCGCAACTTGGATGCCGCAGGCACGTAGACCATCCGCGCCGATACCACACCGTACAGAGTCGAGAGAAACGCTATGGCAAGGTTTGATCCTATGCCAATGATATCGCCATTAAGATGGCAAAGCATGGTCACCATACCCACCAGCGTGCCAACCATGCCAAAAGCCGGCGCATGGCTCGCCATTGCTTCCAAAATGTCAACCGGTATGCTGTCTCGCTCATAACAGGCATCTGCCGCCGTTTCCATCATCGCGCGCACTTCCTCCGGCGTGTATTCGCTGACCACCATATTGAGCCCATACCTGACAAAGGTATCGTCGATCCCGCTTTCCCCGATGCTGGCCTCCAACGCACGCATTCCCTTTTTTTTCACCAGACCGCCCCACTTGATGATGTCCATCGTATCGCGATGAAGGTCTTCGTGCGTTATGGGCGACTCTTTGAGCATATTCGAAATCGCGCGCAGCGCCTTCTGCACGTCGCTTGCCTGAAAACTCATGAAAGCAACGGCCATCACGCCGCCTACCACGATCATCAACCCTTCAACGCTGAAAAAGGCCATGAAACCGTGAGCGCTCATTACGATCGACCCCAAAACCAGCAACAAACCAAAAGCCGCTCCCATCACCGGAGCCCGTGCATAAGGAGATGATTCCGCTATTTTGCGCATTCTCAACCTCTCGAAAAGACTTGGTGGGCTGTGTGCCGCTTAGCCCACCATACGGGTCTTTTCATGGTTTTATGGTTTTGCCGGACAATGTATCTCCCGGGAATCCTTACAAAAGACATGCCAAGGGATGCGACACCCCAACATGTTGATATATAAGTAGTTTGTCGTTGAAGTACGCTGGAATTCCAGTGTCAATTATTTGTTCTGAAGTCCCTTTGGAGGAGTTCTCTTAAGCAGATGTTTGTATCGGAGGGCCCATTACGTGGGCATAGTTGCTACCCAACCACGTGTGATGGTCCAATCAGTTTATGGAACGGCCCCATCAGGCTGCGGCCCGCACGGTGGCTTTGCGCTCAAGTTTGCCCCAGCCCACCAGCACACCCCGCAGGGAATTCAACATGCTCTTGATGGCAACGTAATACATTAGCTGGCGGTAGAAGAAGCGCTGCCAGAACAAAAAGATGAGAAGCGACCAGTTTGCGTTGTGTTCCAGAGTGAAGGCCAGGATGGCGCTCAGGTAGTCAACGGTTACGAACAGGGCGTAATAGAAAAGTACGCGCCACAGAGCTTGCGGGGAATAGTCCGCGGGGTGATTGAAGTAGTTTATGGCCGCTACCCCCAGGGTACCTGCCAGCAGCAGGTCCATCACCGGCGAAATCAGGGGGAACAGTACCTGGAAGATCACCACGTTGGGCAGGGCGACAAAGCCCAATGCGCCGTAGCGTGGCCGAAACAGTGCATCGCCATGCTTCCAGGCCGCCTGCATGGTCCCGAACATCCAGCGGTAGCGCTGCCGGATAAACCCGCGCACAGTATCCGGGGCCTCCGTGAGGGCCACCGCCTCGTCTTCGTAGATGACTGCATAGCCAAGTTTACGAATCGCCATGGTGAGGTCGGCATCCTCCGCCAGGGTGCTTCGGTCAAAACCGCCGGCGCGCTCTATTAGTTCACGCCTCCAAGCCCCCACTGCGCCGGGCACCACCGTGATGCAGTTGAGGACGCTGAAAGCGCGCCGGTCCAGGTTCTGGCTGGTGATATACTCCAGTGCCTGCCAGCGGGTAAGCAGATTTATGCGGTTGCCCACCTTGGCGTTGCCGGCCACGGCCCCGATTTTCGGATCTGCGAAGTGCCGGATCAGCTTTGCGATGGTGTCTCTGGCAAACACCGTATCGGCATCCAGGGCAACCACGATCTGCGCCCAAGTCTGCGCAATTCCGAAGTTGAGCGCCGCCGACTTGCCGCCATTTGGCTGGGTGTACACCCGTACCCTCGGATTGCCGGCGAAAGCAGCGCTCGCCGCGTGGAATGTATTGTCGCTGGAGCCGTCGTCAACCACGATGATCTCGAATTGCCCCGGAAGTTCACAGGCAAGCAGGGAAGTGATAGTCTGAATAATCACTTTCCCCTCGTTATAGGCAGGCACCACGACCGCCACGGAAGGCGAGTACGCTGGATCATAGACCGCGCGGCGCCTGGACCAGCGCTGGTAGACGGCCAGTACCCCGATGAACATCAGCCGTGAGATCCCCAGCACGATTCCCAGCAGGAACAGCCAGTGGATGGCCGCCGCCGCGAGGCTGAGCACGCTGAATGCCAGTCTGTCCGCCCAGATCTGCCATATGGTGTCCGGCGGCACAAGCGGCATCACCTCATCGCGGGTGCGGCCCAGCAGGTCGGAAATGGTGACGAACTCGAAGCCGCGACTGCGCAGGGTCTCGATGATCAAGGGAAGCGCCTTCACCGTCTGGCTGCGGTCGCCACCAGAGTCGTGAAGCAGGATCACGTTGCCTTCGCCGCGTTCGGCCCCTGCCAGAGTCCGTAGCACTATCTCGCCGACCCCCGGGCGCTGCCAGTCGTCCGGATCGATCTGCATGCCGACGATGAGATAGCCCTTTTGGGTGGCCATTTCGATTTGACGAAGCTGATCGACGGTCTCCGGCTCGCTATCCGTAGCGTAAGGCGGGCGAAACAGCAGCGTCTGGCGGCCCACCACGGCGGCCAGCAGGCGTTGGCTTGCAGAGAGTTCGAGCTGGAACTGAGCGGGGGAGATGAGTGAGATATTGGGGTGGGTGAAGGTGTGATTGCCGATCTCGTGGCCTTCGTTCACCTCGCGGCGTATCAAGCCGGGGTTCAGCTCGCCATTGACACCGATAACAAAGAAGGTTGCCCGCACTCCCGCTTTCTGCAGAGCATCAAGAATCTGCGGCGTATACCGGGGATCGGGGCCGTCATCGAAGGTCAGCGCCACTTTGCGTGTCGCGCCGCCGTGGCGGGTAACCACGTAGGGTGAGGGAAACACCGTAAAGCGTTCCGATGTGATCAAGTTGCGCTTCGGGTCAAATTCGAGGTCTCGGCTTCCCGGCTGAGGCTGGGCGGTGATTCGGAGGATTTCGCCCTTGCCCTCGTAGTCCAGTCCATACCCGAAGTCAACCTCATGCAACCGGGCGGCGCGTTCTGCGTCCAGCGGGCCGTTATTGCCAAACACCCGCCACAGCGCCGGGTCTTCGCTGCCAAGACGCCACAGGGCGACTCCGCGCGGACACACAGAACCGGCGATCACCAACTGGTTGAATGCGGTCACGGCGTCCAACATCCACACGTGGTGGATATGATCGTCATCGTCGGAGTAGTCGAAAGTAGGGTTGAGGGATACCGGATCAAGGCCGATATTGCCCTCCGATTCTTTGGCGGTAAGGACCGCCTCTTCAAAGCTGCGCTCCTCGGCAGGATGGCCCGCCTCCCAGTCGTAGGCGTAGTTGCCTATCGCAACGATCATCTTTTGGGCAGGAACGTCACGCTGACGCTGGCGCAGTACATCGGCGAACCAGGGCAGGCCGGCGATGGGACCGGGCGAGCCGCTCGCCCAGTGCTCGTCGTAGGCCATGAGGATGAGGTAGTCGGCGTTACGGGCTAAATCGCGGTAGTTAAAGGCCGGGTTGGCGGCGGGGACGTTTACCGACACCGATAGGCCCTTCGGGTTTAGCGCGGCGTAAAGTTCGGCTACAAAGCGCTGAAAGTTGGGTTGGGCCTTGACCGCGATATCTTCGAAGTCGATGCTGATCCCTGCGAAGTGTTGGCGCTCCACGTAAGCGAGCAGTTGTTCGATGGTGCGCTTGCGTGCCGTCGGGTCTGCGAGCATATGACCCAGCTTTTTGCCTTCCCATTGCTTGCCGTTCCAGTTGTTCACCATGGCAACGAGGGGCAGGTCAGGACGACGCAAACGAGTGTATTCGGTGACCTGGGCCTGCCGGTTGGGATCATCTTCCCGCAGCAATCCGCTGTCATCGGCGAGATGCAGCCATTCAGCGATTACCATATCCAGGCTGTCCAGATTCTGCTTGAGCGAATTCATACTCGAGTCGTCCCAGTTGACGAAGAACCCTACGGTGAGTTGTTGCTTGATTGGGTCAGGGGACGTCTTATGGGCCTTGACAAGCAGTTGCTGCAGATTGCGTTCGCGTTCGCGCACCAGCTTGGTCTTGGTATTGCGCAACGCCCGTTCGCGGCGTGTCAGCGGCCGCTCGGGGGACAGGCGGGGAACGCCTGGCACCGAGTGAACGCCATGGGGTAAAAAGCTGACACCGGGCAGATCGAGGGTCGGCAGCACGGGGCCGGCCAGGATGCCCAGGATGAGAGCTCCCAGCAACAGGGTCAGAATCAACGTAATGAGCGCAATCCCGAGGCGCAGGCGCGGCCAGCGCCTGTTGGCAGGATCATAGAAGACCGGCTTCACCGTAGCGCCGGCCGCCTGGTTTAGCGCTGTCCGGGGACGATCATCAGGTCTATCCAATGGCTGGGGCATGAATTGATACAATCATTCCAATATTAACGGACGAGCCGGAGCACATCCGAGGATTTCGATCTTAAGTGGATTCGGAAATCAGTTTGAATTCGCGTCATGTGAACAGAACCATACCCAGAGAATGATGAGTTGTCAATGAAGCGAACATAGAATCGAACAAACGGATTGGAAAGTAAAGCAGGGAGAGGGGAGTGAGGAAGGGTGAAAGGTGAAGGGGCGAACAGGTGAGTGGGCGATGTTTTTTCCATTCACCTACTCACCCGTTCACCTGCTTAATTCAGGGCATTATATAAACACGTGTGCCGATCGGGACCACGCTGAACAATTCGTCTACGGCCCTGTTCTGCAGGGCAACGCAGCCCAGGGTCCAGTCATCGGCCGAGCCACCTCCGTGGATGAATACCTGCCCGCCCAGGGCCGTCTGGGAGGGGGGCATCTTCATTGCGTCATTTGCCTGCTTGATCGAGCAGTATTCATTGTAGGAAATCATCCCTGCCGAAAGGCCGACTTCAGCATTCTGCGGACTTGGGTAGTTGATGGCAAGTGACTTGTAATAGTGGCTTGAAGAATTCTTGGCGCAGATGAAAAACTCTCCCTCGGGGGTCCTGCCGTCGCCCCTGAAAAGTTTATCCCCTCTCGGGCTGGGTCCGAGGCCGACGTGATAGTCGCGAACCAGCGTCTTGTCCTGGATCAGCCAGAGTCTTCGCTGCCCCTTCATTACGTATATCTCGGGATGGGTAATGAGAGTCAGGGGGTAATCAAGGTCTACCGTGCAGTACGGAAGCTCGCACTCCGGAGGAGCAGGAGGCGGTGGCGTCGCCATCTTTGCCATGGGTCGCGGAGTTATGTTATGTGATTGGAAAAGCGAACATGAGCATAGAGCAACACAAACAAGGCCGCCGATAAACAAATGAAGCCCGACACCCCAAAGAATTCGCCTGTTGAATCCCATGTCTAAATCCCTCCTGTTAATGCGTTGTTGCTGTTTCCAGGAAACTGTTTGGTGTTTCATTCACAGATTTGACCTGTTTATCTTGTACGCCCTTCTCTTTTGCCGTCTGAGTTTTTTGCGGTTGTTTTTCTACAGGAGCGGTCTTGATGTCACGGCCAAGGTCCTTCAAAGATTGAGTAATCAGGACGGTAGTCCCGACGTCGGCCCAGCTATACAGTCTTTCGGCTGGAGAGATAGGGACGTTTATGCAGCCGTGCGAGCAATTCGGGCCGATCACGTCTCCGGTGTGAATCCAGACGCGCTCGTAGATGTGCAGGGCGTTAGGCATGACAGAGGGATTTCCGTATGCGTTCGGGTAGGTGGACATGTGCCAGGGATCTTTTTCACTTACCCTGTACAATCCTCTTTTGGTCCAGGTATTCATCCTGCCTATGCCGACATAGGTATCGCCCACTCGTTTGCCGTTTTGATACCATCCGAGAAATGGGATATCCTTTACCACCAGTATAAACTTGGGGAACTTGCCGGCGCCTGCAATCTTTTCGGGAAGAGGTGACCAGTCCTTGTAGGCAGAGAAATTCTTTGGCACGATAAGGGCACGCTTATGCTTCATATCCTCGCGGATATATTCCTTATCTTTTTTATTGATGCGGCAAAGAATTTCGATGCAGCGGTAAAATTCCAGGTCGGGGTCCTTCTGCTGGAGCTTTCGCACTTCCTTTTCGGTTATCACCCGGCGTACGGTGGCAAGTTCCTTCGCTGGCGGCTTGGCGGTTGCTTTCGCGGGTGAAGGCGCTTTAACGGGCTGCTCGGCAACAGGCGCAGTTTGTGCCTCATCGTTTATGGACTCGAGTTGCTCGGTATCGACAGGTGCAGTTGCGCATCCGGAGATCAATAGAAGTAAAACCAAACTGATCAACAATCCCGGATTCAATCCTTTGACCATAAAACTCTCCCGGTAACTCAGCCCGAACCAGTGCTCAGCCATATCTGCGATATGTAAAATACTCTACTGCGGGTTCGATTAATCCAGTTCGAGCAGGTACGCCCCCCAAAGAGATAAATACGTTATCCAAGGCCGATTTGCAAGAGCCATTTGTCTGTTAGTCCTGCAAACCCTCCAGGCAGCATTAACAGGATTGAAAAATAACCTCGCGCGAGCGTCTAGATCCGTTTTGCCTTTTGCGTGATCCGTGCGCCCTACAAGGGTGAAGAGAGAAGGGCTAACTACGGCTTCTGCTCTACTCCCGTAATTGAAGTAAAAAACTGCGCTGCTTCAACCGTAAACCCTTCAAGCGTTTCGCTATTAGTATAGAACATGTGGCCGCCTGGAAAAAACCGGACCTTGACGTTTGCTGCCATCTCCGGGTCAATCCCTAGATGATCCATTATATAGGCAGTGGCGAAATAGGGTATGTCCAGATCGAAATAGCCGGCCGTGGCGAGAATTTTCATCCTCCGGTTCCTGTTCATCGCTCTCCGGATCGACTCCACCGCATCGTTGCTTGCAAAAACCGAGCCCCAGTTCCACCCGGAGTTGGCATCCATCGAGAAAAATATATACGGTATGCCAGGACTGAACAGGAGGACATCGCCGATATACTCGTTCAGGACCGCCGTATATGGTCCGATAGTAAGGGCCATCGCCGGGTCGTCCAAAAAACCGCCGTCCTTGGTCCGCTGGGTTGTCCGCCCGTCCATGAATCCCGGCGAAAGCCCCTCTGAGCGCAGAAGTTCGACTCTAAATTCGGATCTGGAAATCCGGAGATTTCGATTTCGGATAAGCGTTTCGGGCAATCCTGTAAGACTTGCGAGTCGAACTGCAATCCGGTCTTTGTCAGCGCCGGAAAGTTGGCTGCCCCTGGCGAGAGCGGGCAGGTATTGTTCAATGGTCCACCTTTCGGCTTCGGCAAGGACATCGGTGAGGCCTGAGTTGAATTCGGGGCCGGTTTTTTTATGGTACCAGGCGGTTGCTGCATAGGATGGAACCAAGAGCGTGTAAGGCAGGTCGTTCGCGGGGTCCGGATGAATAATGCTCAAGTCCAGTGCAGGTGAGATCAGAAGCAGGCCGTCAATTTCAATTCCGAAGTTTTCATAGAGGTATCGAAGAAGCCCTGCCGCCCGCATCGCCCCGTAGCTCTCGCCGGCGAGACATTTGGGAGAGCGCCACCGGTCGAATCTGCCCATGTAGAGTTGAATGAATTGGCCGGCCAAACGGATGTCATCGGTTGTACTGAAATACTGCTTCGTACTTTCGGGTGGAATCGCCCTGCTGAAACCCGTGCCTACCGGATCGATAAATACCAGGTCTGTCCAGGGGAGCCAACTGTAAGGATTCGAGACCGCAGGGTAGGGCGGGGCGGCGGGGACCTTTTCCCCTGTTATAGCCCTGACAGGCCCTGCAATACCCATGTGCAGCCACACCGAAGAGGCTCCCGGGCCGCCGTTGAACGCGAATGTAACCGGCCTTGCCCGGGTTTGGCCTTCCAGGGTGTAGGCCGTAAAGAATATATCGGCTTGCGGCTTTCCGGATTCATTCGCCGGCCTCAAGTAACCCGCCGTGGCGGTATAGTTCAACAGGCTGCCTCCAGCCAGCTTCAGAGAGTGATGAGTTACCGAGAGTTTTTCCGAAGCCTGGGCGCCGGGTTCGGTATCCGGGGTCTTCTGAGTTGAATCCGCTTCGGGAATTTCCGAGGCTGCCTCGACCCCTCGCGGGGCGCAGAGTTCGGCATACCACAGAGTGAAAAGGAACAGAGCCAGGGAAATTAGCTTTTTCCTATTCAATTATCATCTCCTTTTCGAGTTTTGGCTGGAGGAGCAATTCGAGTCCGAGGAGATTCCAGTAAGGCGCGCCATCGCCCATGTCAACGAGAGGAAGCCGCTATGTCGCAAAAAAATATAGGTATGTCGATACTTTGTAAAGTAATCTTGAATTATTCCTAAAGTCTCCTTACCTTCTTTCGCATGTGGTTGTTTCTCGTTGGTGTACTCAGGAGGATTCAAAATGAGCAAGGAGGAAATACTATTCCTTAGAAATGTGCTCCTCGACAGGCGCAGCAGCGTACTCGAAAGAGTTCAAAGACTTGCGGCCGCATGGCTGGAACTGGAAGAGCGGGCCATAGAGCTGGAAGAAGAAGCGCAGAAGGCCAGTATTGCCAAGCCTTATGATAAGCTCGATGAGAATGGGAAGATCGAAATCGAGCAGATCGATATGGCGCTGGCCAAGATGTCGCTTGGTGATTATGGAATTTGTGAGTCATGTGGGGACGACATCGCGCCGAAAAGGCTTCAGGCCATACCCTGGGCGCGCCTTTGCGTCGACTGCGCCCGTGACTTCGAAAAGCAGCATAAGAGCCTGCCGCAGACGACCGAAGCGGTCGTTGCTGGAAAAATCCCCGATGAGTACCAGGGTTTGACCAACGAACAGGTAATTCAGCAGATCTATGAACGACTGCAGACTGACGAGAGGATAGAAACGGAAGATCTCAAGATGTCCTACAGAAAGGGGGTTCTTTTTCTGGAAGGCGTACTTGAAAGTGAGGCGGAGCACGAAATCATTCTCCAGGTTCTGACCGATTCAATGGGGTTTTCAGCTATCGTGGATCGAATCGGGATCAATGACCTGATTATGGAGCGGGATGAACTCAAGGATGGTTCTGCAGGTGTGGACGAACTGGACAGCCAGCTATTCTATGATAGAGATGTAATGCACGAAGAAACGTATGAAACAAAAGGGCGGTCCCTTTTTGGATATTTTGGAAATGATTCCTTAAGCTAACGCGGAACAGCCAACGAATGTATTCGAGGGTTGCGGATTATCGCAACCCTCGACTTTTTTGATGGTTCAACAGCGCCGTACAAGATGAGTGGCCGAACAAAATTCACACCTGATCGATTCTCAATTGCCGGCTGCAAACGTTATATGGAATTCGCAGGTGTTCGTAGGCCAGGCGGGTAGCCATGCGGCCGCGGGGTGTTTTGTTGATGAAGCCTTCCTGTATCAGAAAAGGCTCATAGACGTCCTCTAAAGTGTCTTTTTCCTCTGCAACCGACGCGGCCAGGGTTTCGATCCCGACAGGCCCTCCATCGTATTTTTCAATGATTGTACTAAGGATTTTGCGGTCCATCGCGTCAAACCCCTTGTGGTCCACGTCGAGCATCTTCAGGGCGGCGTCGGCAACCTGCAGGGAGATTTTCCCGTCGGCGCGCACCTCCGCATAGTCGCGAACACGGCGCAAAAGCCGGTTGGCCACTCTGGGGGTGCCGCGAGAGCGCTGCGCGATTTCGAGCGCGCCGGCCTCATCGATCAAGATTCGAAGTATTTTCGCCGAACGCAGAATAATGCTCTTAAGCGCAAAAGGGCTGTAGAATTCAAGCCTGAGGGAAACGCCGAACCGGTCTCGCAGGGGAGGAGACAGCAGGCCCGCGCGGGTCGTCGCGCCGATAAGCGTGAATGGGGGAAGGTCCAGTTTTATGGTCCGGGCCGAAGGCCCCTGGCCGATGATGATGTCGAGCTTGAAGTCCTCCATTGCCGGGTAGAGAATTTCCTCTACAACATGATTTAACCGGTGGATTTCATCGATGAAAAGAACGTCGCCCGGTTCGAGGTTGGTCAGGATTGCAGCCAGGTCTCCCGCCCTTTCGATTACCGGTCCCGAGGTGCTTCGCAGGTTGACCTTCAACTCGTTGCTGATCACGGCGGCAAGAGATGTTTTGCCCAGACCCGGGAACCCATGAAAAAGGACGTGATCCAGAGGCTCCGCGCGCCCCCTGGCGGCGGCTATAAAGATCTCGAGGTTTTCCTTTACCTTCTCCTGCCCTATGTATTCAGCAAGGGTGCGAGGCCTCAGACTGCTCTCGACAGGCAGGTCCTCTTCTTTTTTCTGTGGTGTGATTACCCGGTCTGTCATCTGCTGAAAATCTTTTCCTGTCCGGTGTAGACGGTCCGTTCGGTATTATGCCAGTGCTCTTAGGGCGCCCTTGAGAAGATCTTCGAGCGACGGATTTTCGCCCAGGACTTTCCTCAGGTCTTTGAGCGCCTTTTCTGCCTCGGCCGGACGATAGCCCAGATTTACCAGAGCTGAAAACGCATCCGGAAAGGCAGTCCCGGCTTCCACGAAGGGCTGGGCCGGTCCCGTCTTTTCCTTGGTCTTGCCCTGAACTTTGTCCCGCAGTTCAAGCATGACCCGGTCAGCAATCTTTTTGCCCACCCCTGGAATGTTCTTCAACCGCAGATAATCCTGCCTTACAATCACAAGTCTCAACTCATCCGGGTTGATGCCCGAAAGAATACCCAGCGCGAGTTTTGGCCCCACCCCGTTCACACCGGTCAGGAGCAGGAACATCTCCTTTTCGGCCAGCGTGCGGAAGCCATAGAGCTGAATGGCGTCCTCTCGCACGTGGGTATGGATGTTGAGCTCCACGGGCTGCCCGAGTTCCGGCAAGTCGTAGAAAGTACTCAATGGGACCTGGACATGATACCCGACCCCATGGACATCTAAAATAACACATTCAGGGCTTTTCGCCCGCAGCTTTCCTTCAAGAAAACCTATCATGACCTGTCCGGATTTTTTGACGTCGATAAATTCCATCGCATGTTCGAGGAATGAGTGCTGATATGGCAGACCGCGGCAGCAAGGGCGTCGGCGGCATTGGGTTCGATCTCGCCGTCGATACCGAGAATCCGCTGGATCATTCCGGCGACCTGCTCTTTGGCCGCTCTGCCGTACCCTGCGACGGACTGTTTTATCCTCAATGCGCTATACTCGTGAACGGAAAGTCCGGAGTGCACTCCGGCCAGGACCACGGCACCGCGTGCCTGTCCGAGGCTCAATGCGCTCTTCACGTTCTTCGCGAAAAAAACCTCTTCTACCGCCATGAATTGAGGGTTGAATTCCGTAATCGAGGCATTTATCTCATCGAAAATGATTTTGAGGCGCGCGCAAAGTGGGCGGTTCGCCGGCAGCTTTATGGTTCCGTGGTGGATGTGCTTGAGCCGGAAGCCATCGCCCTCCACGATTCCATATCCGGTATAGCGAGACCCGGGATCTACCCCGATAGTTCGGATCATTTCTTATTCCAGCGATTCCAGAATCTGGTCCGGAATATCGAAATTGGCATAAACGTGCTGGACGTCATCTGAATCCTCAAGAGCATCCATGAGCCTCAGGAGTTGTTGCGCCGTTTTGGTATCTTCAATTCGAACCGTGGTTTGCGGTGACATGGTGATTTCGGCCAGTTCGTACTTAAGACCCCTGTCGTCGAAAGCCGCCTTGACGTTTGTGAAATCCTCGGGCGAGGTAATGACTTCGAACTGGTTCTCCTCGTCCTTGACATCCTCTGCGCCGGCTTCGAGCGCCAGTTCAATGAGTTCTTCCTCTGGTATGGATGCCTTGTCGAAAACGATACTCCCTTTTTTATTGAACATCCAGGCTACGCAGCCTGCCTCTCCGAGGTTTCCGCCGTTTCTGCTGAAAATGTGCCGGACTTCGCTTGCAGCGCGGTTTCTGTTGTCGGTCATGATGTCGACGAGGATGGCGACCCCTGCAGTTCCGTATCCCTCATACATCATTTCCTCGTAATTTACGCCCTCAAGTTCGCCGGTGCCCTTCTTTATAGCCCGGTCAATGTTGTCTTTGGGCATGTTCTCGGCCTTTGCGGCGAGAACTGCGGCCCGGAGCCGCGGATTGCCCTCGGGGTTTCCACCTCCCATTCGGGCAGCCACCATTACCTCTTTTATCAATCTGGTAAAAACCTTCCCGCGCTTGGCATCAGCCGCCCCTTTTTTGTGCTTGATGGTCGCCCATTTGGAATGACCTGACATGAAAGCCTCCTGCTATTTACTCTTCAGATTCATGGCCAATATATAAATTTCCCTGCTCTGTTTTCTGGTAGCCTCTGGTCTTATGGTTCTTGTCTGGCAGAAATCTTTTTTGACCTCCACGAGTAATTGATGGAACTCCGATCCATGAAATATTTTGGCCAGAAAGGTCCCGCCGGGTTTGAGCGCCCCCCGGGCTATTTCGAATGCCCGTTCGAAAAGCAGAGCCGAGCGGGCGCTGTCGGCGACCTTTATGCCGGAGGTCGCCGGGGCCATATCGCTGAGCATGACGTCGAACGGGACATGGCTGCGAAGGGCGGCTTCAACGAATTCCAGATCAAAAATATCGCCCTGCAGAGTCATTACGTGGTTTGGAAACGTGTGCTCGATCGGCTTGAGGTCGATCCCCACAATCAGTCCGGAGTGTCCGACGATCCCGCTCGCCAGTTGAATCCATGATCCCGGGGCGGCTCCCAGATCGAGGACGCGGTGTCCAGCCCTCAATATCTTATATCTTTTCTGTATTTCTTCGAGCTTATATATCGCCCTGGCGAGATAATGTTCCTTCTTTGCCTTGCGAAAATAATGATCCTTGACCGTAAAAGCCATTTTGTCCGTCCGGTTTCCGTCCGGAAAGGATTTTCCGGTATTTCATCAGGTGTTTCAAGATGAACAGCGCTTAAGGATATGAATTATTTCCTGAATTAGCTCCTATAACGGAAAATGGGCGGTTTGTAAACGGGCCATTGTCGATAATCGGGCACTCGACATGCTGCTTTGGCTATAAATCAGCCTGAAATCGGGGCAAAGGCCCCAATAGTTCGCTTTGGCGGTGCGGAAATTTTAGAGTAATATCGGGTCCGAAGATATCACGTGTGGACGGGGTTTTGCGCAGCTATCTTTATTTATTCCCTCACTGCGGTGTCTAATGGAGGAGCAAACATGCAAAAAATAATCCGAGGTAAAAAACTCACTCTGGTCCAGGGCGATCTAACCGAACTTGCGGTTGACGCAATAGTCAATGCCGCCAACTCAAGGCTCCAGTTGGGGGGCGGGGTTGCAGGGGCCATTCGCACCAAGGGCGGGCCGACCATCCAGGAAGAGTGCGACCTGATAGGCCCGATCCGGGTGGGCGAGGCAGCCGTTACGGGAGGCGGAAATCTTAAGGCTTCCTATGTGATTCACGCGGTGGGCCCGTCGTACGGCGAGGGGGATGAGGACGAAAAGCTCCGGAACGCGACCCTTAACAGCCTTAAGCGCGCAACCGAAAAGGGACTGAAAACCGTCGCCTTTCCAGCCATCAGCACGGGTATATTCGGCTTTCCCAAGGACAGGTGTGCAGAGATCATGCTGAAAACCGCTTCAGAATTTCTAAAGGGCCAGGAAACGTGTCTGGAAGAGGTAATCCTGTGCCTCTGGTCCCAGGGTGACCTGGAGTTGTTTGAGAAAACCCTCGACGCCATCTTGAGCTAGTCTCCATCCGGGAGCGGCAGGTTCGAGAAGGGCCGCTCTTATCGCCGGAATCTTAAAACGGTCAGTCTTCCAGACTGCTCTCAAGGGAGACCTTGTACGTGGTGAAATCGAGAAATATGAATGCATTTTAATGCAGGAAGAACTGGAGATGTCCGGCAAACCGATGGGCTCGGTCCGCCTGCTCGATATGGTTTTGCCCGGCGATGGCCGAATTGATTGATATATAAATGTATTTATAAAAGGAAATTACACTTTCGAGCGCTCCTGACTCTTACGCCAGTGAAATTGGAGTTGTAAAGTCGATCCGGGTTTCGCTGCCTTCCCAGGTAATGATACCTGTCGCACGCAGCCTAAAAACCGCTTCCTTTATCTGTTGCTCGCTGAACCTGCCTCTGAGTATGAAATAAAGATCGCGCAGGGTGGTGACGCCCGGACGGTCCACGATCTTCTTAACCGCGGTTTCCACGTCTTCTTCGAAAGGGTCAGCCTGAGGTTTCTTTTCTTCTTTTTCGGGCAGTTGGGACCTGTAGAGCAGAATGTCCTTCATCATCATAAATACACTGAGGATATAGCGATCAGAAATCTTTTCCATGCGTTCCGTATTGAATCCGAGCGTTTTGGAAGTGGAATAAAGCTCGCCCGCAATCTTCTGAATGATGCGATAGAAATAGAATAGCATGCAGATGGCCGTTATCGACAGCACGATGGCAACAAGCGCCAGACCCAGGATGAGGGTTGAAGCCGCAAGCCATGGTCCCTGGCCGGCGGGCGCAGCGGCATTCACAGGAGCGGATTGACCGCCGGATTCATGCGGCTGAGCGGCTGTTTGGGGTTGGACGGGAACTTCGGCTACTGGTCCCGGCGGTCCTGTTTCGCCGGTGGGACCGGGCGGACCCTGAGGACCGGGTGGGCCGGCTGGGCCGGGAGGTCCTGGGGCGCCGGGAGAACCGGCTGGGCCCGTTTCCCCGGGGTTCCCGAGCACGATAGGGGTTTCCCACGACCGGCACAGGTCAGTGCTCGTCACTATCCGGATATTTCCCGTTCTCTTGTGGATACAGCCACAAGCCTCTTCCCCGGCTGCAGACGCCTGCTGCGTGAATAAGCCCAGGGTGGCAAAGATCAGCGCCGCTGTGAGAAAACCTTTCATTCCCTCCTCCTTTTACCCAACGGTGGTCCTCTCATCTAAATACGTCCTGTTAAGCAATTATCTTTAGTAGTTTTTGAGGCGGGTTGTTTTGATTGCCTGCAGGGCAGGCTTCCCGCTCTACCCGGATTGACTACAAAGCGCTCCGCTTTCAGGTATCCGTCAGTTCTCCTCCTTAACTCCGATAACTCGGTTTGATCGGAGCCCTTCTGATAAGTTCACGGAATTCTGAAAAACACAGGAAATATTCCAGCTTCACGCAGCTTTACTAGCAGTTGAAGTGCTCCATAGATCCAAAGGAAATAACTGGCGTCCAGGAGCGCTCTTCGCAGGTGCTTTGTCTTGACCAGGTAAGTATCGGGTTCTGAGTAGAGCGACATTTTCGGAAGGAATCTGGGGACCCGTTCGATGTATGCTGAAAATTCCGGGCCGTGCCCACCCTTCAGGTCCTTTTCTTCCCGGCGGATTACGAATGGGTAGTAAAGCCCGAATGAGAGCATAAACAAAACCAGAATAAGAAGGCTCCCGGAAGCAAGGCCGATCCCGGCGGCGCCTACCAGACTGAACAGGTAGAGCGGGTTTCGTGTTACAGAGTAAGGTCCGACTTCCACCAAATCGCTTAGCTTGTAGCCTGCTATATAGATAGAGCTCCAGGCCCTGCCGAAAGCGCTTACTATGACGAAGGCGAGGCCCGCGAAATTAAGCAGACCTTCCCGGAGACCGCTCTCGATTTTGTTGCCGCTTATTATCAGCAGCAGAAAAATTACCAGTGCGAACAGCCGGGTGTGAACGATCCGCTTCTTCGAATCCGGACCTGCGCGATAAAAGGACATATCCTCCATTCCGTAAAATAGAAGTTAAAGGCCTATTTTTAAGAAAGTCCTGCGAAATTGCCGACAGGATGACTGCATATAGAAAAGACGAGAGGAAAACAAGCAAATTTCGTCAGATTTTGATTTTGCCCTGAAATGAGTCGTTCTCAATGGATTTGGGCTAGACTATTTTGGGATTCTTAGACGTAAAAAAGTTCTTTTCCGCTCCGGACATGCCTGCGTGAAACTCGCAGGCCCACTTGCCGGGGATCAAACTCCCTTTTTTTAAGCGGAAACGTGGGGTTGATTTGAAATGCCTCCTTTTGAGGAGGAGGCATTTCAATCATCATAAGGTCCGCGAAACAGTGTCGATCGGACTGCGGTCTAGGCAGGGACGGGTTCTATGGCACCAGCCAAAGAGCGATGTTTTTTGCAATATAGCCGAGTTTGTATGGCATTCTGCCCATCGTGAATTCTGCGGTATCGTTCAGACCTTTTCGGCCTACCACGATAGAGCCGAATTTGCCGGTCTTTGCCTCATTGAAGAGGTTTGCCGCCCGGCTGCCGCTTGCCTTGATAAACTTAGTGCTGATGTTTTTGGGAGCCAAACCGGCGGCTGTAAGTGTTTTAATGGCATTATCAAAAACCGGCTTCATCTGGGCTTCGTGTTCGCGTGAGATTTTGTTTACGTTGTCTTCATCAAGGGGTTTTCCGTCCTTGGTTTCAGGGATTCTGACAATGTGCGCCAGACAGACGGCCGGATTTGATGAAGTGAGCATTTTGCTTACGAAATTGACTACTCTTATGGAAGCAAGTGAATTATCGAGGCCGACAAGTATCTTGCCGGCTTTGGGCTTGTCCCCCAGAAGGCATATGGGGGCATCCACTACATTGATAAAGACCTTGGCGGCGATACTGCCCAGCATGGACTCCTCCATCCGGCCAAGACCCCTTCGCCCAATGGCCACGGCGTCATAGCCGAACTTGCACTCGGCAATAATGTCACGGGCGATTCCATTTTTGCACTTCTGGACATTGCAGGTCAATGCCGACGTTGGCACATTGGCAGCTCCAAGGATTTTGCTGACGGATTGAAAACAGTCCCGCATTTTCTGCTCTTTATATGTGTCCCAACTTTTCATGTGTTCAAGGTGCTCGCTGACGGTAGCGTCCCGTCCCGTTTCCCAGAATATGTCGGGCATCTTGTCTATGATGGACAGGAAAACGACCTCGGTGTTAGACAGGTTCACTGCTTTGGAGATATACTTTGCAACTTCCATTGATTCGTCGGACCCGTCTACCGGTAAAAGAACCAGCTTGCGCTCAGAACTCATGGATGCCTCCTAGGAAAAGATAAAAAATCAGGGTTGAACAACAAACTACTCTCCAGCAAAAGCCTGGAAAAATCTTTGGCGGGGTAAATATCAGATCGCTGTAGAAAGCTGGTAAACAAGAAGCTATACCGGCTCGCATATTATAGTAACACGTCCGAGGACATCACGCTAATTTTTTTTGCTTCTGCAAGTCCAATTAAAGAAACCGTTAAATCGGGAGGCATTCTACTTCGCGAGAAGCGTTTCCCGAAAGGGATTCGTGCCGGTCGGTCGAATCATGTATCAATCGCCCGCGCAGATTGGGTGGAGAGTAGTGAAAACCGTGGAGGGAAGACTCTAGGAGAGGGAAATCGTGGCGATGTTCGGAGACCTTAATATTATTCTGTGCCCGCGTCTGGGGGCTCCTCGTCCCGGCCCTCCCTGCGCCGAATGCCGGACAATAATTTGTTGACTTTCTTCGCTGATCCATTTATTAAGCGTGTGTTTTAGTTATGCCTGAGAACGGGGGATAGAGGACCTTCCCCTCTGAATTTCTTCTTCGCGCTCTTATGCTTCAATCTCGCATCTCTACCTCCTGAGCTTTTCCTCGACTTGATCCTTTCATACTAATCCTCAGAGGAGCTGAGCAATAACCTTGAGGGCTTTGCGAGCAACCCCGGAGGAAAACCGCTTTTGCTACAGCGGGAAAGAATTCCAAGGTTTTGGCTCAAACAGGTAACACCTTTCCGTAAAATGTGTTTCATTGATTCCGGTTAAGCGCAGCGCCTAACGAGCGCTTTTAATCGTCTCGGGGACTAACGTTAACTCGACTCTCAAGAAGGAGGCACACCTTGACATTTCAACCTTCAAAGCAGGTGTATTCGGGAAAAATCAGGGAAGTAACCCTGGGAAGCGGAGACAAAGCGGTTACGATCGGCGGCAGAGGGGTTTATGCCTTCCATTCGTTCGAAGGATCGATCCCTAATGCTCCCCGTATCGCAATGGAAGTATGGGACAAAGACCCGAGCGAGGACTGGGCAGAAGCGGCCAAGGCGCCCTTCAGCGGCGTCCTGGGCGATCCGGCTGCCTGGGCACGTAAGTGCGTGCAGGACTACGGGGCCGAGATCATCGTGGTCCAGACGAAGAGCGCCGATCCAAACGGGGACAACCGTCCGGCCGTCGAGGTAGCCGCAACAGTAAAAAAGGTAGTAGACGCAGTTGACGTTCCCGTAATCGTCTGGGGGGTTGCCAATCACGACAAGGACGTCGAGGTTATGAGGCACGTTGCCGAAAGTTGCTCGGGCCGCAGAATCGCTATGTGTCCGGTGGAAGAAGGTGACTACAAACAGATTGGGGCTGCATGCCTCGGCTACAAGCAGGTGGCTATCGCCTCATCCCCCATAGACGTGAACCTGGCAAAGCAGCTTAATATTTTGCTCGGAAACCTTGGGGTGAGTACGGATGACCTGGTGATTGACCCGACCACGGGCGGGCTTGGATACGGACTGGAATACAGCTACTCGGTCATGGAGCGCATCGAGCAGGCTGCTCTCACCCAGGAAGACGAAAAACTCCAGCAGCCCATTATCGCCAATGTAGCCAACGAAACATGGAAGTGCAAAGAATCCAACCTGAGCGCCGAAGATGCTCCGGAACTCGGAGATCCAGCCAAACGCGGTATTTTGATGGAAGCAATCACAGCAGTTGACCTTTTGATCGCCGGGGCTGACGTGGTGACTTTGCGCCACCCAGAAGCGGTGAAGCTGGTGAAAAACTATATAGCCAAGATGATGTAATATTGCGAAAAATCGGCTGCGCAAGTGATTCATTGGTAAAACGAACCTCCCCAGGAAGGGGAAAAGAGGTGCTACATGTCTGATGAGAAGAAACCAGTTGCGATCGTAGAAGAAAAAAAGGCAAAGAAGTTGGATTTGCGCGAGGTGACCAGTTGCCAGACCACCCTCCAGATGCTCAAAAAGATGGAGGCGGACGGGAATGAATCGATGTTCAACCGCGCCGCGGAAATGAAGCCCTGTCCCATCGGTGCTGAGGCGGCCTGCTGCAAGCACTGCTTCATGGGGCCCTGCCGTCTGAACTCCAGGGACCCTTATGCCAAGGTCGGAGTCTGTGGGGCTACCATCGATACCATCGCCGCCCGGAACTTCGCGCGCAATGTTGCCGCCGGCGGGGCCGCTCATACGGACCACGGCATGGGCATGCTCGATGTTTTCCGGGAAGTGGTGAACGGGAGAATCTCTCATTTCAAGATTCAGGACGAAACGAAGCTCAAAAACGTCGCAGAGAGCATCGGGATCTCGACGGAGGGCAGGTCGATCAAAGACATAGCCAATGACCTCTATGCGGAACTGGAACGGACATATACGCAGGTTGAGGGGGAAATTCCCTTCATGAAGCGCGTTCCCCCGAAGACCCTGGAGCTGTGGCGAAAAGAGGGAATCGTTCCTCGCGGCGCTATGCGCGAAATTATGGAACTGATGCACCGCTCTCATATGGGTGTTGACCAGGACTATAACAACATCGTGAAGCAGTGCTCCCGAACGGCCCTCGCCGACGGGTGGGGCGGTTCCATGGTTGCAACCGAAATTTCTGATATCCTCTTCGGCACTCCCTCACCCAGGGTGGCCGGTGTAAATATGGGGTTTATAAAGGAAGACCAGGTAAACATCGTGATTCACGGCCATGAGCCCCTTCTGTTCGAGGGCATGATCGCCGCTTCCAATGACCCCGCCAATCTGGAGAAGGCCAAGGCTGCCGGAGCAAAAGGGCTCAACCTGCTCGGCATGTGCTGCTCGGGCGCCGAAGTGCTTGGACGCCACGGAATTCCCCATGCCGGAAATTTCGTTTCCGCCGAGCCTATTATCGCGACGGGCGCTATCGATGCAATTGGCGTGGATGTCCAGTGCATCATGCAAGCCCTGCCGAAGATAGCCGAGTGCTACGGAACCAAAGTTTATACGACCAACCCCAGGGCCAAAATCGAAGGCGCAACCCACATCCAATTCGATGAACACGACCCGCTTGACGCTCCGAACAAGATCATCGCGTTAGCTATCGAACGCTTCAGCCACAGGAACGTGAAGGTCGTCATTCCGCAAAGGCAGGACTGGGGCGTACATGGCTTCTCCCATGAATACGTAAACTACATGCTCGGCGGAAAGTTCCGTGCGTCTTACGTGCCGTTGAACGATAACATCATCAACGGACGGATTCGAGGCGTAGCGGGCGTTGTCGGGTGCACCAACCCGCGTGTCAAGCAGGACTACCTGCATGTTGAGCTTGTTAAGGAACTAATCAAGAACAACGTTCTGGTGGTCCAGACCGGATGCTCCCAGATCGCTCTCGCCAAGGCCGGCCTCATGAAGCCGGATGCGGCGGTGCTTGCAGGCGAGGGTCTTCAGGAAGTATGTGAAACCGTCGGGATTCCGCCTGTCTTGAGCCTGGGGTCCTGCGTCGACAACAGCCGTATCCTTATTGCCTGCGCCGAGATGGTCAGGATGGGCGGACTTGGCGACAAGCTTTCCGACCTGCCTGTAGCGGGTGCTGCCCCCGAGTATATGAGTGAAAAAGCAATCTGCATCGGGCAGTACTTTGTGGCTTCAGGCGTCTACACCATTTTCGGAGTAACCTTCCCAACGGTTGAGGGCACAAAGTTCCACGATCTGCTGTTCAAAGGCCTCGAGGAACAGGGCTTCGGTAAGTGGGGATTCTCGAACGATCCTATAGAGATGGCCCATATGATGATCGATCATATCGACAAGAAGAGGGCTGCACTCGGCCTTTCCGAACAACGCGAACGAAAACTCTTCAGCATGGAAGACCGCAGAGTGTCTGAAGGTTAAGCCGGCACCGGTCCCGTTAGGTCAATCGTATCCTAATTCCGGCTCGAAGCCGGTTGTGTTGCAAGGGAAAACAGAAGACAGAAGAAGGAGTTAGTTATGTCCAGGTTAGTCGCTTTTGCAGCGATCCAGGGAGCTTACAATATAGTTTCCAAGGCTGAAGGCAAATTCAAGCAGGCCATGGATAAGTATGGACCGAATCAGCCGATCGGATTTCCAAACACGGCCTACTATCTTCCCATCATTTACTCGATCCTCGGCGTCAAGATCGAAAAACTGGCCGACGCCGAGCCAGTAATGAAAATGTGCCGGGAGCTTCTGCCCGCGCACATCAAAGGCGAGCACAATGTGCACCTGCCTTACCTGGGAGGGACGCTCGATTCCGGAATGGCCGCCATTCTGGCCGAAGAAGTGGTCGAGGCGATCCGGTATGTGGAAGATCCCGATTTTTATCATCAGAGCGAAGAATGCGATCTGGAAGGTGGAAAGATTTGGCTTGGCGCCGCCGATGATACTGTCATGAGAAAAAGGGGTATCGAATTCGTTGACGGGAGCGCTCCCGGTTTTGCCGCAATTGTCGGCGCGGCCCCCAATCCTGAGATCGCAAAAATGATTGCCGAAGATTATCAGAAGAAGAACCTGTACGTCTTCATGTGCGCCAATCAGACGGGCACCACGTTTTCCGAGCAGCTCGTCGAGGCTGGTGTGGAAATCGGGTGGAACACGCGTCTTGTCCCATTCGGTCCGGATATTTCCGCCGCGGTATTTGCGCTTGGTTTCGCAAACCGGGCCGCCATGGCCTTCGGCGGGGTCAAGCCCGGAGATTTCAAAACCGTTCTGAAGTATAACAAGGATCGAGTTTTCGCGTTCGTGAATGCTTTCGGCGAAGTTAACGCCGAGTGGGCAGCCAATGCAGCGGGGGCGATCAACTGGGGCTTTCCGACTATTGCCGACACCGATATTCCCGAGATTCTTCCCACGGGTGTTTGCACCTATGAACATGTCGTTTCCAGCATACCTTACGAACAGATCACGGCAAAATCGATCGAAGTCCGCGGGCTCAAGGTAACCATTACCGAAATCCCGATTCCCGTCTCATACGGGCCGGCTTTCGAGGGTGAGCGCGTGCGCAAGGACGACGTGTACCTTGAGTGCGGTGGTGGAAAGACACCCTGCTGCGAACTGGTCCGCATTGCCGATATGAACCAGGTCGAAGACGGCAGGGTTGAAGTGATCGGGCCGAATATCAAAGATGTGACTCCCGGCTCGCGTTTGCCTATGGCGGTAGTCGCAGAAGTTGCCGGCCGGAAGATGCAGGAAGACTATGAGCCGATCCTGGAGCGCCAGATGCACCACCTGGTAAACTATGCCCAGGGCCTCATGCATATCGGCCAGCGCGATATAGCCTGGTACAGAATCGGCAAACAGGCAGTTGATAAGGGATTTACCCTCGAACACATAGGGAAAATCCTGCATGCTAAATATCATCAGGATTTCGGCGCTATCTTTGACAAATGTCAGGTCAAGATCTACACCGATGAGGCCAAGGTCAAAGAAATGCTCCCCATAGCTCAGGCAGCCTACAGAACACGTGATGAACGCATCGAGGGCATGACGGATGAGGGTACTGAAACATACTACTCCTGCACGCTCTGCCAGTCTTTTGCTCCGACACACGTCTGTGTGATAAGCCCGGAGCGAACCGGCCTGTGCGGCGCATATAACTGGCTCGACTGCAAGGCTTCCTTTGAAATCAATCCGACGGGTCCAAATCAGCCTATTCAGAAGGGCGAGACCGTGGATCCCAAGTTGGGCAACTGGAAGGGCGTAAACGACTTCGTTTATAAGGCATCCCGGCAGTCGATTTCCAGCTACAATTTCTACAGCCTGGTATATGACCCGATGACCACCTGCGGGTGTTGCGAGTGTATCGCGGCCGTCCTGCCGATGTGCAACGGAATCATGACGGTAAACCGCGATTATACCGGTATGACTCCCAGCGGGATGAAATTCACCACGCTTGCCGGTACGATCGGCGGCGGAAACGTTACGCCGGGTTTTGTGGGTCACAGCAAGTATAACGTCACTCAGCGCAAATTCATTTTGGGTGACGGTGGCCTCAAGCGGCTCGTATGGATGCCAAAGATTTTCAAAGAGGAAGTCCGGGACAGGCTCCTCAAACGCGGCGAGGAAATCGGCATTCCGAATTTCATCGATATGATCGCAACCGATGAGAACGGCACCACGGAAGACGAGATTTATGCTTTCCTGGAAAAGGTGGGACATCCCGCGCTGACAATGGATAGCATTCTTGGCTGATAAATGATCTGGGCGCAGACAATGTGGGTCTGCGCCCGGTCTTATATCGAGGAATTAAACTCTTGTATCAGGAGAAAAACACTCATGGGCCTTACCGGGATTCAAATTTTTAAATTGCTGCCCAAAACCAATTGTGGAGAGTGTGGGGTTCCAACCTGTCTGGCTTTTGCGATGAACCTTGCTTCGGGCAAGGCTGAGCTGGAAAAGTGCCCCCACGTTTCGGAAGAGGCAAAGGAAAAACTCGCTTCCGAATCGGCGCCTCCCATTCGACCGCTCACAATCGGGTCCGGCGAATACGTGGTGAAGGTCGGAGGCGAAACAGTGCTTTTCCGGCATGAGAAAACTTTTGTGAATCCGCCTGGCTTTGCCGTTCTTGTCTCCACCGATGAAGATGAGGCCTCGGTTGCAGGAAAGATCGACAGGTTCAAAAAATCCCAGTACGACCGAGTGGGGCTGAAACTTCGTGCGGAGATGTTCGCGATCAAGGACGCCAACGGAGATTCAGCAAAGTTTAGTGCCCTGGCGAAGAAAGTTTCGGACGAAGTCGGTGCGGCAATGATTTTCATGTCCGATTCGATCGATGTTCTCACCGCGGCGACGGATTCATTCAAAGAAAAGAAGCCCCTGCTCTATGCTGCAACCTCGGCGAATGCCGAAGCCCTTGGAAATCTCGCCAAGGCGGCCGGCTGCCCGCTGGTGGCAAAGGGGGACGGCTCTTTGGACAGTGTTATCGCTCTTACCGAAAAACTGTCCGCAATGGGGCTCAAGGACATTGTGATCGACACGGGAACGCGTGAGCTAAAGAAAGCCTTCGAAGAACAGATTCTGATCCGCCGCGCCGCCCTCAAGGACCGGTTCCGCCCACTCGGGTTCCCCACTATCATCATGGCCAATGAAATGGGCGACGGGATAATGGAAGAGGCCCTTGTGGCCGCTACTTTTGTGGCCAAATACGGTGCGATAATGGTTATGGGCGACCTCCAGCCGCACGTGATTTTTCCTCTTCTTCTCGAACGGCTCAATATCTACACCGACCCGCAACGGCCGATGACAGCCGAGCAGGGAATCTATCCAATCAACAACCCCGACGAAAACTCTCCTGTGCTTGTGACTTGCAACTTCTCGCTAACCTACTTCATCGTTTCGGGTGAGATTGAGTCCAGCAGAGTGCCGTCATGGCTTTGTGTACAGGACACCGAAGGTCTCTCGGTCATGACCGCATGGGCCGCCGGAAAGTTTTCAGGTGAATCCGTCGGGACATTTGTCAACAAGTGTGGAATCAAGGATAAGGTGAAACACAAAAACCTTATTATCCCAGGGTATGCGGCCGGTATAAGCGGCGAGCTGGAGGAAGAACTGGGCACCGGCTGGACCATCTCGGTGGGTCCGAGGGAAGCCAGCCAGATTCCTAAGTACCTGAAGAACTGGAAGGCATAGACGGGAGACGGCAGAATGAAGCTGATAGGTGAAAACCTCAACATAATGAGCAAAACGTATGGGGCTGCCCTGAAGGCAAAAGAAGCCAAACCCCTTCAGGAGCTTGCAATCATACAGGCCAAAGCCGGAATGGACTGGATAGACCTGAATATCGGTCCGGCGGGGAAGACCGGAGTGGAACTCATGAGCTGGCTCGTCCCGGCGATAGAGGAAGTGGTGGACGTTCCTGTTGCCCTGGACACTTCGAACATCAAAGCGATAGAAGCCGGCCTCAAAGCATGCAAGAAAAACCGGCCGCTCATCAATTCGATTATGGTCCGGCCCGAGAGAATGGAAGCGCTCCTTCCGCTTGCCGCAAAGTATGACGCTGAATTTGTCGGTCTGCTCTGGGGGCCTGAAGGAATGCCAAGGGATGAAAACGAACGGGGAGCGCTTTGCGCCGAGCTGGTGTTCAAGGCCACGGGAGAATTCGGCATAAATCCCGAACGTATATACGTCGATCCTATTCAAACGCCGGTCAATGTGCAGCAGATTCAGATCATGAGCGTCCTGGAGTTCATGAAAATGTTCGCAGATATCGCTCCGGGGTGCAGAAGCACCATCGGGCTTTCGAACGTTTCCAACGGTCCACCCGAGCACCTGCGCCCGATCCTGAACCAGGTCATGCTGATCATTCTTAAGCGGCATGGGCTGTATTCCGCAATTGTCGATTGCTTTGATACCAAGCTCCACGAAATTGCCCGAGGCAAACATCCTGAACTGGAAGCCCTTGTCCATAAGGTAGAGGACGGACAGCCCATTGATTTGAAATCTCTTTCGGAGGAGGAACTCAAATACGTCAAGACGACCAAAGTGATTATGGGCCAAACGCTCTATTCCGACTCATGGCTTGAAATCTGATATATCAGGAAGCGGGAAGCTTTTGCTCCTTGCTTCCTGCTCGTTATGAAGCGGGAAGTGGGAAGAAGAGAGAAGGAAATTCTCGCTTCCCGCTTCCCGTTTCCTGTTTCTGTTCCCTGCTGCTCGTTATCCTCTTGCAGTACCAGCGAAGTTGTGATGTATTATGATTACGCTACTCGACCTGCCTTACACCTTGTCCAAGCGGAAATATCCAGATTAAAAGGAGAGATTTATGCCTGATTATGTTTATTTCTTTGAAGAAGGGAAAGCGGATGGCAACGCCAAGATGAAGGCTCTCCTGGGCGGAAAGGGCGCCAACCTTGCGGAAATGGCCCAATTGGACATTCCCGTGCCGCCCGGTTTTACAATAACCACTGATATATGCACTTATTATTATCAGCACAGTGGCGAGTATCCGCTCGAGTTGAAAGGCCAGGTCGAAGAGGCGCTGCACAAGCTGGAGGGGATTATGGGCCGCAAATTCGGCGACCCCGAGAACCCACTGCTTGTTTCGGTGCGTTCCGGAGCAGCTATTAGCATGCCGGGAATGATGGACACCGTTCTGAACCTGGGCCTCAACGATCATACCGTGCTGGGTTTGATCAAGCAGACGGGAGACGAACGGTTTGCATATGATTGCTACCGCCGGTTCATCGCAATGTATGGGGACGTGGTGCTCGGTTTGAAGCCCCAGTCAAAAGACGAGCACGATCCCTTCGACGAGCTGATCGAGGAAATGAGAAAAAAACGTGGCGTTGAGTTCGACAATCAGCTTTCCGCCAGCGATCTAAAGGAACTGGTCGAGCGTTACAAAGCGTTGATTCGCGAACGCAAAAAGGTGGAATTTCGGCATGATCCCTGGGATCAGCTTTGGGGAACCATCACTGCGGTTTTTGGATCATGGAACAATCCCCGAGCGATCGCCTATCGCGAGATCAATAACATTCCGGATACGATGGGCACGGCCGTAAGCGTGCAATCGATGGTATTCGGGAATATGGGAGAGGACTGCGGCACCGGCGTGGGTTTCACGCGCAACCCGGCGACGGGAGAGAATGTGTTTTGGGGCGAGTACCTGATCAATGCTCAGGGCGAGGATGTCGTCGCGGGCATCAGGACCCCCCAGCCCATTAACCGGCAGCAGAAAAGCGAGGGCAGTGGTCCATCCCTCGATGAGACGATGCCCGAGATCTATGACCAGCTCGAGCGCATTCGCTCCAAGCTGGATCGGCATTATCGTGACATGCAGGATATCGAGTTCACTATCGAAAATAAAAAACTGTGGATGCTGCAGACCCGGGCCGGCAATCGAACGGTTTTCGCCTCCGTTAAAATTGCCGTGGATATGGTTCGGGAAGGCATTATAAGTAAACAGGAAGCACTGATGCGGGTAGATCCCGATCAATTGGACCAACTCCTGCGGCCCACATTCGACCCCAAGGCTCAAAGGGACGCGGTCAAGGACGGCAACTTGCTGACCAGCGGTCTGAACGCCGGTCCGGGGGCTGCCACGGGCAGAGTGGTGTTCAATGCTCACGATGCCGAAGAATGGGCTATGAGAGGCGAGGTGGTCATCCTGGTCCGTCTGGAGACCTCCCCTGACGACATTCGCGGTATGCACGCCTCGCGCGGAATTTTGACGGCGCGCGGCGGGATGACGTCGCATGCCGCCCTTGTTGCCCGCCAGATGGGAAAGGTCTGCGTGGTCGGCTGCTCGGACCTCGAAATCGATTACCACAACCGGAGAATGACGATAGGCGACCGTGTAATCAGGGAAGGTCAATACCTTTCACTCGACGGTTCCGCCGGAGACGTTTTTGCCGGCCAGATTCCGACACGGCCTTCGGAAGTGCTTCGTGTTATCATAGACAAGAGTCTCGCCCCGCAAAGGTCTCAGATATACCAGAATTACGTGGCCCTGATGGGCTGGGCGGACGAGTTCCGCCGTCTTCAGATATGGACCAACGCCGATCAGCCGAATCAGGCCGAGGAAGCGATAGCCTTCGGGGCAGAGGGGATAGGGCTCACACGCACCGAGCACATGTTTTTTGAAGGCGACCGGATCGAAGCCGTTCGCGAAATGATTCTTGCCGAGAACTCCCAGGGGCGGGAACGGGCCCTGGCCAAGCTGCTGCCGATGCAAAAAGAAGATTTTAAGGGTCTGTTCAAGGTCATGAGAGAAAAACCGGTGACTATTCGAACGCTTGACCCTCCCCTCCATGAATTTCTCCCCAAAGAAACAGATGATAAGGCCATTCAGAAGCTTGCAACCAAGTTGGGTGTTCCTTATGAGCAGCTCTTTGCCAAGGTGGTCAGTCTTCATGAGGCTAACCCTATGCTTGGTCATCGCGGATGCCGTCTGGGAGTGACCTACCCGGAAATCACACGGATGCAGGCCAGAGCGGTTATGGAAGCCGCTTGTGAGGTTGCCAGGGAAGGAATGGACGTGCGGCCGGAGATAATGATTCCCCTGGTCGGCGACGCTGCTGAGTTCAAAAACCAGAGAGATGTCGTGGAAGCCGTTGCCCGCGAGGTTATGGAAGAGTATGAGGTCGACATCGAATACCATATCGGGACGATGATCGAAGTGCCTCGTGGAGCAATGACCGCTGACGAAATCGCCGAGTACGCGGAATTTTTCTCTTTCGGGACCAACGATCTTACTCAGACTGTATTCGGTATCAGCCGTGATGATGCGGGCAAGTTTCTTCCTGCCTATGTGTCAAACAAGATATGGGAGTACGATCCTTTCGCCAGGCTCGATCAGAAGGGGGTCGGCGGGCTTATGGAGATCGCCGTTCACAAAGGACGTTCCGTCCGTCCCGATATCAAGATCGGTATATGCGGCGAGCACGGAGGCGACCCCAGTTCAGTCGAATTCTGCCACCGGATAGGGCTCGATTATGTCAGTTGCTCACCATACAGAATCCCGGTTGCCACTCTTGCCGCCGCCCGGGCTGCCATAAAGGAGAAGCTCGCGAAGGAGAAGCTCCCAAAGGAGGATAGCGCATCCGCGGCGGTTCCAATGGTTGTGAAAACGGGTTAAGGTTTCAGTGCATGGAAAGCGAAAGCAAGGAGCATGGAGCGGGAAGCTCTTTGTTCCTTGCTTGCAGTTCCAATCCCTGCTTTTATTCTATGTCTCCCGCTCCCCGCTCCCTGCTTCCCCGGCCGCGGGGTGTATTCCCGCCCACGCTGACTTCTACGTCTGAAGGAGATCATATGAAAAACTCAGCTCGGCTTCGCCGCTCCATAATTTCTGTTCCCGCAAACCGCGAAAAGATGGTCAACAAGGCCTTCAATCTCGATGCTGACGTTATCATGCTGGACCTCGAAGATTCCGTGCCGGTTAATGAAAAAGCGGAGGCCCGCAAGCGGGCTGTATCCACTTTCAAGGAACAGGACTGGAAGGCAAAGGTCAGGTCGTATCGCATCAACGCAATGGATACGCCCTTTGCCTACCGCGATATAATTGATATAGTCGAAGAAGCAGGTGAATACATCGATACGATAGTCGTCCCGAAGGTCAATGACCCGGCGGAAATAAAAGCGATCGATTATCTTCTGACCCAGATAGAGCTGAGCCTGGGTCTTAAAAGGCCGATCGGGCTTGAGCCTTCGATCGAAACGGCATTGGGAATGCTCAGGGCAGGCGAAATCGCGCTCAGTTCGCCGAGGGTTGAGACGCTGGTATTCGGGGTTGCGGACTACAGCGCCTCCATGACCATGTTGAGCAAGGGTGTCAGCGGTCATGGTGATAAAGAGGATTTCTACCCTGGCCACAGGTTCCATTTTCCGTTAAGCCGGATGGCAATGGCGGCAAAGGCGGCCGGTCTTGCAGCTATCGACGCCCCTTACGGAGACTACAAAGACCCGGAAGGCCTGCGGAGTTCGTGCATGATGGGCGCTGCGCTGGGGTATGATGGCAAATGGGTGATTCATCCGGATCAAATTGCAATTGTAAATGAAGTCTATTCTCCTTCTCATGAGGATTTCGAGCGTTCGGCAAAAATTCTGGAGGCATATGAACAGGCCCAGGCGGTGGGATTGGGATCACTCTCCCTGGATGGGAAAATGGTGGATGCCGCGTCCATACGCGTAGCTCAGGTAATTTATTCTCAATGGGAAGCAATGAACAGGCGTTCGGCCAAGCCCTGATCCCGTATTGTCAAAAATCATTTGGCAGAACTGTTATTGAAAATGAACTCCAAAAAGTCAAAGACAATTGGCGCTAAATCCGATAAGCGTCAACAGGAGGATTTGACCCGGCATTTTGAACTGCAGATACTCTACGATATCTCTTCGGCTCTCTACAGTTCTCCACATCTCCAGGATGTACTACAGCGCGCGCTTTCAAATATTCTCGGGACTCTTCAGTTCAAAATGGGGGCCTTATACCTCGTCAAGGAATCAATGGATGAAAAGTGGCTGCTGGAGCTTGCGGCCCACCACGGGTTCTCTCCTACACTGCTAAACTGTATCCAATACCTGACTATGACCCCAGAGATGATGGGCAGGTATGACGATCAGGACCCGATCCGGTGGTTTCCGATCTCAAAGATTACTTTTGCCGCCCTGCGAGAGCGCATGCAAGAAGAGGGAGTAGATGAAATCATCTGCATCCCTCTTATGTCACATAAGAATGTCGTAGGGTTGCTTTATGTCACAAATGACGGAACGTATAAATTAGGGGAGGCCCAAAGCGAACTGCTGAGGGCCATCGGAAACCAGCTCGGGGTTTCCATCCAAAATGCAACACTTTTCGACTCGGTAGAACGTGCGAAAAGCGAACTGGAGATCAGCTTTGACGCCATCCAGGATGCCATCTTCCTCGTAGATAAAAGGATGCGGATTTTTCGAGTGAACAGCACCAGCCAAATAGTTTACGGGCCGAAGCTGATCGGTCAAAAATACCCTGAGGTAATCTACGGTACCGAGCAACCCCATATCGAGTGTCCCATCTGGGCATGTTTGTGGGGCGCTCAGCCCATTCGAAGGGAGGGCCCCCACCCGCGCTGGGGAGGCTACTACCACTATTACGCATTTCCTGTTTTTAACGTGGCCGGAGACCTCGAGCGGGTAGTCTATTATGAGAAGGACGCCACCGAAGCCAGGAAGCTTGAGCAACGCCTTCAACAGTCCGAGCGGCTCAAGGCGCTGGGAACGTTGGCCGCAGGAATCGCCCACGAAATTCGGAACCCGTTGGCTACCATAAGCTTCAACACCCAGATGCTCAGGCGGGAGCTGGAATTAAAACCAGCCCAGCAGGAGATGTTTGAGGATGTATTTCAGCAGATACGCAAGATGGACCGTATCATTCAGCAGGTGCTCCATTTCGCCCGGCCCCGTGACCCTCAGTTCCTGCCCCATAGCCTTAATGAAGTCGTGCACCACTGCCTGGATATGTCCAAGATGTATCTGATAAAGGCACAGGTTGAGGTTTCAACCGGTCTGCGAAAAGACCTGCCCTCCGTAGTCATGGATTTCAACCAGATCTGCCAGGTATTGATGAACTTGATAATCAACTCCATCGAGGCGATGCCAGGTGGCGGGAAATTGAAAATAAGCACTTCCCTGCACGAGGAGTCGCAAGGGCAAGTCCTTAAGATTCACGATACGGGGTCAGGCATTTTAGAAGAAGACAAGGGCCGCATCTTTGACCCTTTCTTTACGCGAAAACCCGAGGGAACGGGTATGGGTCTCAGTATATCGAGACAGATAGTCGAAAAACACGGCGCCCTGATGGAGCTTGATTCCTCACCGGCGCAGGGAACCACTTTCCGGCTTATCTTCCCAGGCCAGACAAGTTTGGTTCGCAAAGCGCCGGAGCCTACAGCCGAATCGGTTCAGAAACTGAAGACGAACAAGAACGAAAAGAAAGTGGTATGATTCCGCGGGGCTTGGCGCTTACAGACAAATGTTAAAAATAGATGAGTCCCGCAGTTGATGAAAGTCGCCATCATTTCAGATATTCATGGAAACCTTGAAGCCTTCAGGGAGGTATTGGCCGATATAGATAAAATCGGGGCAGACTCCGTTATTTGTCTCGGTGATTTAATTGGCTATGGTCCTAATCCCGAAGAGGTCGTCCAACTCCTGCGTTCTCGTTCAATTCCATCTATAATGGGCAATCATGAACTGGCGCTCGCCCGGGCTGATTTTCTGGACTGGTTTAACGAGACTGCAAGAGAATCCCTGGTTTTGTCTGAGAGTCTGATTTCTGCGGAAACACTCAACTGGCTCAGGGATCTGGATGCCACATTGGTCTTCGAGGAGGCTCTTTTCGTTCACGGCTGCCCTCCTGATTCAATCACTGAATATATCTTCGAATTGGACGATGAGGGCCTGGAGGAAATTTTCAGCAAGATGGACGAGCAGATTTGTTTTGTCGGTCACACTCATACATTGGAAGCCATTTCGTTCGCTGATGCCACAGTTAGGCATCACAGCCTCCGAGAGGGGATTTTCACGCTTGATTCTCAGGCCAAATACATCATTAGTGTTGGCAGTGTAGGGCAACCCCGGGACGGCTACAATAATAATGCTAAATACGCTCTGTGGAACACGATCCAAAAGAGTGTCGAAATTCGCTTCGTTCCTTATGATATCTCGAAGACAGCAGAAAAAATAATCAGCCTCGGTTTTCCCGGAATTAACGCCACTCGGCTTTGGTAGGCCTTTCCACCGGATCGTACAGGTGAGAAGTATATTTGCCTGACCATACGACAGGAGGGAATGTTTACCTTTTGCAAATTTTGCTTGCATGGATTAAGAAATTCAACCGGGGAGGTTTTATTGCAATCTGTTCTTTGTTGCCTTTCCGCATTGAATGTGGGAAGTAAAGGCAATTAACCGGCTTCTGAGCGCTGCAGCCCGCAGCTCAATTCGGGTGGATTTCGAGGCTCGAAGTTATCATCCATCGAGCCAGGTCATATTCATTTTTCATCCCCCTGCGCAATCGGTTGCTTGATTATTCACCGTCGTTGATTAGGAAAGGATAAGACTGGGAATGCAAAACAAAGAGTCTCAAGAGCTGAAATCTACTGCCGATGTCTATTCCACATGCCCGTCCGGTGAGGCTTTTCCTATTCCAAAGAAATCAGACCACGAAGCGGAATTCGAACGGGTCAGAAAAATTGTCGAGGAACAGCGCCGTTTGGGGCGTGAGATAGTGGTGGTCATGGGAGTAGGCTTTGTCGGCGCCGTCATGGCTGGGGTCGTGGCGGATTCGGTGAACAAGGCTACGGGGACGCCGTCCAAGTTTGTTATAGGTATGCAGCGGCCCTCTACCAGATCGTTCTGGAAAATCCAATATCTCAATCGGGGGATCGCACCTGTTGAGGCCGAAGATCCCAATGTGGGGCCTCTTATCTACCGCTGCGTCAAAGAAAAAAAGACACTTATAGCGACGTATACTTACGAGGTCCTTTCACTAGCCGACGTTATAGTGGTTGATGTGCAATGCGACTATCAGAAGGATACGCTTGGAAACGTGCGCCAGGGGTGCGCCGATATTGCTGCTCTGGAAGATTGTCTCAGAATAATCGGGGAGAAGATCAACCCTGGATGCATGGTGTTGATCGAAACCACTGTTCCGCCCGGAACGACCCAGTACGTCGCATATCCGATAATCAAGAAGGCTTTCCAGAGCCGCGGTATCGAGGCCGAACCGTTGCTTGCGCATTCCTTCGAGCGGGTTATGCCTGGTAAGAATTACGTGTCTTCCATACGGGACTTCTGGCGGGTGTGCAGCGGTGTAAACGAGGCATCGAAGCAGAAAGTGCAGAGCTTTTTGTCCGACGTTCTAAACGTTGAAGAATTTCCGCTGACCGTCCTGGAGACGCCTATTGAAAGCGAGACCTGCAAGGTGGTCGAGAATTCCTACCGAGCCACAATTCTGGCCTTTCTACATGAGTGGAGCGTTTTTGCCGAGCGTAACGGCGTGGACATCATCAAGGTCATAGAAGCGATAAAGGTTAGGCCCACCCATTCCAACATTATGTTTCCAGGACCGGGAATAGGAGGTTACTGCCTGCCAAAGGACGGAGGACTCGGCATCTGGGCATACCAGACCCTTTTAGGGTTCGAAGACGACATATTCAAGATAACCCCCCAAGCGATCGACATAAACGATACAAGAGCGCTTCATGTCTCTCGTCTGGTCCGCGATGCTCTGCGCAACATGGGGAAAATCGTCGCGGCCTGTAAAATAGCCATATTCGGTGCATCGTATAGGGAAGATGTCGGGGACACACGTTACAGCGGCTCGGAAATGCTTGTTCGAAAGCTTGCCGAAATGGGAGCGGACATTTCCGTCCATGATCCTTATGTCAAGCACTGGTGGGAATTTGAGAAACAGGACACATACCCCGCGCCCGGCCATTCCTGGTCGAGGTTTTTTCGAAACCAGGAAAACCTGAAGGAACTCACTGTCAGCAAAGATATGGCCCAAGCGGTTCGCGGGGCCGATGCCGTGGTTTTTGCAGTGCGCCATGAACCCTACCTGTGTCTTTCAGCCGACGACTTAATGGCGATGACTGGAAAGCCGGTAGCGGTGATAGATTGTTTCGGGATTCTTTCAGATAAGGAAATCCGGCGCTATTTTGAGCTGGGCTGCGAAGTGAAGGGGCTGGGGCGCGGAAATGTAAAGCGGATAAAAGACGAGGTAAGATCTGAAGGGCAGGCTAATAAAATATAGTGTTTTGAACAGATTGGAACGACTCGATTACTGAGTTCGTTCCTTTCCGGAGGGAAGGGTTTGCTGCGCGGGACCATGCGGCGTAAAGCAGAGATTGACGCCGCTGTGAGATGCCTTATATCCCACCTCCTGACGCATGTGTGATTTTCAAACCAATCATGATGGGCCGCCCAACAGGAGTAGATCGGAAAGTTACTGGTTGGACCTCTTGATGGCGAGTTTTTCCATGATTTCGTAGAGGTTGGGACGGCTAATACCTAAATCAACGGCTGTCTTGGTCAGATTGAAATTATTTAATGCAAGAGTTTTTAGAATCAGCTCGCGATCAGTTTTTCCCCTGGCTTCTTTAAGACTGATCCTGCCGGTCGTTTTATCCGGACCAAGTTCCAAGTCATCGATGGTTATTTTATTGCCCTGTGCCATGATGACAGCTCGTCTAATCCGGTTTTCCAGTTCTCTCACGTTTCCGGGCCAATGATAAGTGTCAAGAGCCATGAGAGCGCTCTGGGTAAATCCGAGAAGTTTCTTCCTGTTTTCTTCCGAATATTTGCGCATCAAATACACTGCCAAAAGCCTGATATCGCCCTCTCTCTCCCGGAGCGGTGGCATTGAGATTTTCACTACGCTTAAACGATAGTACAGGTCTTCTCGGAATCGCCCATTTCGAATTGCCTGATCGATGACCGTGTTTGTTGCGGCTATCACCCTTGTGTCTACCTGAATTTCTTTCCTTCCTCCGATACGCTCGACAGTGTGCTCCTGGAGAAACCTGAGAATCTTGGCCTGAAGCATTAGTGGCAAATCACCTATTTCATCCAGGAACAGAGTGCCTTTGTTAGCCAGTTCAGTTCGGCCTTTTCTCAGAGTATGCGCCCCCGTATAGGCCCCTTTCTCATGGCCGAACAATTCGCTCTCGAGTAAGGTCTCTGGGATTGCGGCACAATTAATCGCAACGAATGGCCCTTCATTTCTGTGGCTCTTGGAGTGAATGGCCTTGGCAACCAACTCTTTCCCTGTGCCGCTTTCGCCCTGAATCAAAACCGGAGCTTCGGTTGCAGCTATTTTTTCAACAACGGAGAAAACCTGCTGCATTTGAGGACTTGTTCCAAGAAGCAGCCCAAATGAATCCCCGGAGCGTACCGCCTGGAGCTGTCGGTGTTCATTTTCCAACTGGTAAACGCGAAGCGCTCGCCGTAGAATCACGCTTACTTCCTCGACCTTGATAGGCTTGCAAAAAAAATCGTAAGCGCCCTGTCCAATTGCTATGAGCGCGTTCTGTCTCTCTTCCTGGCCCGAGATGATGATAACTTTGGCGAAGGGGTCCTCTTCCAGCAGGGAGGACAGCACAAGGAATCCTTCTTCCACTCCTCTGGAGTTGGGCGGCAGACCAAGGTCGAGAGTTATGAGAGGCGGGCGCTCGCGCAGGAATATGTCTGTGGCCTCCTGTCTGCTGGAAGCCAAAAATATCTCGTAGTCTTTAGTAAATGCCCATTTCATCGACAACAAAATGTTCTCGTCGTCGTCGACAATCATCAGCTTGGGCTTATCCATGCCCGTTCCTTTCTCAGGACGTGCCGGGGGTCGGAAAAAATCTTGCGGCTCGGCTTTGTTTGAAAGCCACTGAGACTGCTCCCCTGCCAAGTGATCCCTCTTTAGCCATCCTTGGTGCGATTCCCGTCTAGGTTTTATTTCCCTGATATTCTTTGTACCACTTTATGAAACTTGCAAGACCTTCCCGGATCGAAACCCTGGGGCAGAAGCCAAAATCCTCCTTAATATCCCGAATGTCAGCATAAGTTTCCGGTACGTCTCCCGGTTGCATCGGCAGGAATTCCTTTTTTGCCTCCAGACCGAGCAGGTCTTCGATAATTTTAATAAATTCGAGTAATTGAACCGGCTTGTTGCTCCCGATGTTGTATATGCGATAAGGGGCAAAACTCGAACCAGGATCGGGACAAAGGCCATTCCACTCGGGATTTGGTCCGGGAGGGGTTCTAATTATTTTTTGCATTGCTCCGATTATGTCATCGATATACGTGAAATCCCGACTCAAATGACCATTATTGAACACCTTGATCGGCTCTCCAGCCAGAATTGCACGAGTAAAAAGAAAAGCCGCCATGTCGGGCCTTCCCCATGGACCATAAACTGTAAAAAAACGCAGCCCGGTGCAGGGGATACGGAAAAGGTGCGCATAAGTGTGGGCCATGAGTTCGTTAGCCTTCTTGGTGGCCGCATACAGTGAGAGGGGGTGGTCGACATTGTCGTGGACTGAAAAAGGGCTCTTTTCGTTTCCTCCGTAAACCGAACTCGAAGATGCAAACACCAGGTGTTTAATCTGCTTCTTCCTGCACCCTTCCAACAGATTCAGGAAACCAGTGATGTTGCTCTGGATATAAGCATGAGGGTTAATGAGCGAGTAACGCACACCTGCCTGAGCGGCCATGTGGATTACAGTGTCAAAGGCGTGATCTTTGAACAGTCCCTCAATCGAGGGACCATCGTGGAGATCGAGTTTGAGAAACTTGAATCCCGGTTCGCGATCGAGCATCGACAGCCGGTCGTATTTCAGCCCCGGATCGTAATAATCGTTCATATTGTCCAGGCCGATAACTGGCAGCCCTTCTCTGAGCAGTGCCAAAGCAATATGAAAACCTATGAACCCTGCAGCACCGGAGACGAGAATGGGTTTGTGCAAATCTATCAAGCCTGGTTTCCTTTTTGGTTCATCACGATGTACGCATTAGCTGCAAGTTGGTTGCAATTAACCTATGGGCAGCAGAATGCGAAAATTACTCCCTTTGCCCTCTTCGCTTTCAACCTCAATCTTGCCTCTGTGGGCTTCGACTATCATTTTGCACTGGAAAAGTCCGATTCCCAAACCGGCCTTCTTTGTAGTCTGGAAAGGTTTGAAGAGGTTTTTTTCCAGAAACTCCCTCGACATGCCGCAGCCTTTATCTATCACTGAAATCACGACGTAACCGGTTTCATGCAGTGTTTTTACTCTGATTTCACACCCATTGTCTTTTGTTGCCTCATGTGCATTTAGAATAAGATTCAGTAACACCTTCTGCACTTGTTCGGGGTCGACGCAAACCCTTGGGACAGAGCCAAGGTCCGTTTCGATAACCAGACCGTGGGAACCTTGCAGGCCGGATATTCCTGAAAGGACAAGATCGTTGAGGTTGATCTCAATCGTCTGCAGCACAGTATTCTGATTCAGCGAGGACAGACGGGTGCACATATTCTGAATTTTATTCACGCTGCCGGAAATCATTTCGAGGATATCTTTGCTAAACTCCGGGTTGTCATAGTGGAGCGGAAGATTCTGCAAAAACATAGAGAGAGTGGAAGCGAGATTCTTCATGTCATGGACGAAGAAAGTGCTCATGTTTTGAAATGCTTCCATCTCTTTTGCTTTACCGAGATTTTCGAACAGCTTTACATTGAGAATATGAACGGCCGTTTGTTCTGCAATCGTCTTCAGAAGATCGAAGTCCTCAATGGAAAATTCAGGGCCATTTTGCCGGTCACTCAGAGTCATTATCCCGAGGAATTCGCCTGCAGCTACCAGCGGCACACAATAGCGCGTTGTCGGGTCACTCTTTGCGAACATGCTGTAGGAACCGGGATGATCGGGGCGTTTCAAATCGATCGGCGACTCCTTCCCATCCAGGGAATTCATCAGGAAGCTTATTTCTTTCACGAGATCGCTATTGCGCTCGGGCGAGCTGGATAAATAGGAAGAGCTGCACATCGATGGTTGTTTTCCGGCCTCATCCAGAAGCCACAGAGTGACATTAGATATTTCGAAACTTTCGGCGATAAAGTTCACTACGACCGTGCCCAGATCTTTCAGATTGACAAGGGATGTTGTCCGGCTGGTCAATGTACTCCAGACTTTGCGGTAGTCATAAAGAGGACGCTGAAAGTGCCGGCTTATAAACCTCCTGATCCCATGCTTTATCGAGCCGGAAAAAAGGAGGGCGAGAGTCCCGGCGAGCATGATTGCAAACAATAAAGCATTCCGGAAAAAGTTTTCGCCGGCCCCCAGGTAAACTGCTATTTTAGTTACGACCCCCAGAGAACAAAGGTATATGCCCACAATGAGCACGGTAAACGAATTATAGAGAAACTGTTGAGATATATAGATATCTACTTGCTGGAAGGGATTGCGGAGCATAGAGAACAAGATAAGCAGGTCAGCGATCAGGAGAGCGCTGGAATCGACCGTGCACAGGTCGCTGTCAATGTGCTGAAAAAGTAACTCCTGAGTGGCCGAATATATGTGAATAGCAAAAAGGCAACCCAGCCCGATTACCAGGAACTTGATCCTCCACAGCGTGCCGGCAGAAGAAGCTTTGAGTGTCCTCTCCAGATTCATCAGGATGAGCACGGCCCCAAGAAGGCAGACCAAGCTGTAGAGATAACCCGGCCAGCCCAGGAGCAGCGTCCACCTGTTGATACCCAGACTGGCTTTAAGGAAGAAAAAGTCCCGGAATAATACTACCAGCAGGAGCGGGAAAGCAAAGATACCCAGAGCGACCCATGTCCATGTTGTCTTCGCGTAAGAGGAAGCCGAACCCGCCCGGGCATAGTGCACGCTGAAAATCAGCCAGATTCCCAGGACAAAGCCCTCGATGGCAACTCTGCAGTTTTCCCAGAAAATGAGGTCTCGCTCGGACGTCGCCCGCAAACCGAAAATAGAAACAACAGCTTCGAGCGCCAGGGCGAACATACCCAGGGAAAAGGCAATGTTTGACAATGAGCGGCCTGCCCTGATAAGGGAGTAAAGAGCAAGGCCTCCGCTAAGCAGGGCGGCGCAAGTGGAAATGATCACAGGGTTGCTTGGGATTCCGGATAACATCATATCGCCTGGTAGTGGTTTATCGCTGATAGTCGGCCTCGCGGGCGTTAAGAAGTCCTCGCGGGGCGTGGAAACGGGGTGGAAACGGGTGAATAGGGCTTGCCTGCTCAGTAACGGGCCATCGGTGTGTACATTCCTTATGAGTCACGTTGTAGTTTTTTTTCGATAATTGACCTTATGGTGTTCACTCGCTGATCCCAACTGTTTTGGCTGGCCACTTCGATCCTTTTGATCTCCATCTCGGGACCGCGGCTGCCAAGGGCAATTTGGATTTTGTCAATCCATTCTTCTGAGTCGTCGGCAAAGTACAAAACATTGCTGAATTCCTTTAAATTCTCCAACTCAGCAGCTACGATCGGCTTTCCGCAGGCTAAATACTCGTGTAACTTCATGGGATATATGTAATGCGTATACATGTTCTTTCGATAACACATCAGGCAGACATCCATTTTCTTAATGTAGCCCGGTAGATCTTCCGGGCGTTTACCTCCAAGAAAGTATACATTGTTTTCGCGGCGAAGTAAATCTATGTCTTCCCGTATCGCGAGGTGCGTTTCTTGTACTGGTCCGACCAGTACGAGTGACCAGTCCTTCCTTTTTCGAGCGATATGCAGAAGCAATTTCAAATCGAGATCTTCTTTAATATAGCCCGAATATCCAATACGAGGGCTAGGAATATTATCAAACTCAGGCAGATATGTGTTTTCATTACTCACAATATTTCGGTAGTGAGAAAAATCTACACCATTTGGCATGTAATATACATCACTGCCTAAATTCCCTTTTTTACGAATCAAAGTCTTCGAACTAATAAATACTACATCTGCGTTCTTTATTAAGTTTGTTTCATTAGAGCTTGTTGGTAAATCTGCATCGGAAAATGTATATTCATCATCGATATGGTAACAAAGCAAATCTCTATTAAACTCTTTTGAATATGAGGCAAACTCCGGCCTCCAAATGTAAACTACCAACCGCTTGATACCCATTGCAGCAATGAAAGACTTAATTCTTTTGACACGGAGTCGCTCAAGAGTATTTGCACCCCATTTTGGCCTGTAAATAACTGGCAGAAAGTATTCTGGTGAATATATCCAGAGCGAACTTGAAGCCTTTTTGAGTCCGGTTTTGAAAAACGAGCGAGGGTTCTCCGCAGGCACATCACGCCAGTTTGTAGGTGGTGATACCCATAGGACCTTGTAATGAGCGGCAAGTCTCGACATAATGTGATGTCGTGACTGCCAATAGCTTTCCCAACGATCAGGCACAAAAGTTAAGATACCTACGCCGGTGCCACCAACCATTTGTTCCCTCGTTAAGGCGTACGATTGCATAAAGACCTATTCGATATATGACGGCGTTGCTTCGGATTTGAGTACTGAAGAACCGCTTGGGCAATCATCAATGTATCTTTAACTCCCTCACGTGGTCAATGACTACAATTCCCGGAGTTGCCCATTGTCATCCTGATCCTATTAATAACATGATTCCTGTCATACTTTCGAGCCACAACCGAGCGTGCAGCCCGGCCAATTTTGACCGCAAAGCTTCTATCTCTCAAAAGTTGTATACAGCCCTCGGCAAACGATTCCGGGCCATCGCGCAAAAGTATCTCTTCTCCATCCCGCAGCTCTATTCCTTCTGCTCCGACAGTCGTGGAAACCACAGGTTTTCCGTAGGCTGCCGCCTCCAGAATTTTAATACGTGTGCCTCCGCCGGAGAGAATAGGGCAGCAGACAACCGTGACTTCCTTGTACAGTTTTTCAAGATCATCGACGAAACCAAGAAATTCCACGCCGGAAGGGCAGTCCTCAAAACTTGCAATGTTTTCAGATCCAGGCCCGGCAATAAGCAGCCTGGCATCCGGGAAAGCAGACAATATCAGGGGCCATATTTTTTTGATTAAGTGATTGGCAGCCACCGTGTTGGGTAAATAAGACATAAGGCCCAGGAACAACAGCCTCGGCTTATCCGGTAGTTCTTGAACCTCGGGAATATCGATGGCATTCGGGATAACCTCAATATTCCTGGAGCCCCAGTCCTTTGAAAGAGAATGCCGATCGTGTTCCGAACAGACAAAAGTTGTGTGGGAGAGCCGAATAGCGCGTCGCTCCCATAGTTTCAGCATTGGCAGCCTTAGATAGAATAGCCGCTTCCCCGGCCACAATGGAGGTTGCTTAATTGAACGCAAAAAGGCAACGTGTTCAATGTCGTCCAAGTCGAAATAGATTCTTGGATGATACTCCTTAGAGAGCAGAACCGGTATAAAACTGGCGAGTCTGTGGACGAACAGAATATCAGGTTTTCTTGACAACATTCTACGGACCGCACTTATCTGTTCTCTTTGGGCAGTCTGCAGATAGGGCGGATGATTAGTTATGCTCAGAGCAGGATCTACGTAGTACTTCCAGTTACCTTGTGCCTGCCTTCCAGGCGCACGGTTACAGAGATCCAATCGCAATCGCGCATCCCAATGTTTTGCGAACCGTTCCTCTGTTTCCGCAACAAAGTTTTCATTTAATGTTATGTCCTGATGCACGAAGAACAACATATCAAGCTCACCCATTTCCTTCATGGCATGGATGAACATACCCATCCGTTTATACAGGCCGAAAACGTACTTCTGTAAGTCCACGGGAAACGCAATGGAAATGAATCCTATCTTCATCTATTGTCAGTGCTCCCATTAATCAGTGACGGGTTGCGTCCAGCATGCAAGAACCTGTTCGCGCCCTTTGCCTTCCGCAGCCAGATTCTTCATGATCTCGGTTTCAATGGCGGATTGTGCCTCTCGGCCTTGCAGATACAATTGCCACAACTGAGTTCCGTGGTACGTGCTCAGCTCGCCCATCGCTTTTGCGAGGGAAAGTCGGTCCACCATCTCATCGTATCTCGCGATCTCTCTCTGATGGACCTCGTATTCCTTGGTCCCGAGCACCTTCGCCAGGGGCTCATAATCGCTATATTCACCCGGCTGATGACGCTCGACGCCCGTTGGGGCAGGATCGAACACACAGAAGAGCGACACGAACCCGTCGATAATGTAAACCTCGTGCTTATTGCGAAAATATTGCGGAGTATTGGTCTTCTCATCGATGTGACACTCTTCTTCGCTGCTCCCGGCGGCCTCGTTCAAGTGATAGGTGGAATCACCATCGAGCGTTGCCCATGGGCCCCACTTCTGTTTCGACCGTTGATACGGGTGCTGCGCCATACGCACGCGTCCGGTCCCTTTCACCTCGTAGCAAACGTTGCACTCAGTTCGCGAGTTGTATGACATCTTGAACACCGGTTCCCCGTCCTCGTTTTCGGGAAGCCCGGTCACGTCGAACATAGTGGTGTGAAACCAGGAAACGGGATGCCCTGATTTAGACAGAAGAGTAGGGTCATGGTGCAGGAAGATTCGGCGGCTCAAATACTGCGGTGTAAAGGTCCAGCGAAGCGACTGACGTCCCGAGGCACAAGCTGCGATAAACTGTTCGTCGCGAAGCAGCAGCCGTTTACCATTAGCTTGCGAGGCCGATGGGCCGGATACACGCAGGATTTCGGCAGCAGGTTCCGCTTCAAGAACACTCTCAACGTCCGCCGGGATATAGAGATGGACGCCCACCCCCAGTTGGAGGGGTTTTCCAGCGCCACCCGCAATGTGTAGCTTTGCATTTCCGCGCAGGATACTGATAATGCGACCGATACCCGCTCCCAGTACCAGCCGGCCGGCTTCGTGAAACCTGAACCGATCGACATCCAGTCCCTCCGGGTGGATCTCGTGCCTCAAGATTTGGGCAATGTCGAAGGCCCCACCGGATTCTCGACGCCAATTGTTCCTGATGATCTTTTCCATTGACTAAGTCCTCCATTCGAATGTCCACGGTATTAACAGAAGGAAGTCGATCTTAAAATCTCATACAAACCTCATTAATACCTGTTTAAATAAATCGTATCTGTATTTTATTTAAGCTAAGCTAAGCTAAGCTAAGCTAAGGCCTTTCTATCTATCTTCCCGGATGACGTTGTGGGCAGGGAGTTGCGGAATTCGATATTCTCAGGGATCATGTATTTCGGTAGCCGTTTTGAACAGTATTTCAAGATTTCCTCTTTTCCAATTTTGCCTGGTGTCACCAGAACTACGAACGCAATGATCCTGTTGCCTATGAGTTCATCCGGGATCGGGACGACGGCGGCATTCTTGATCTCAGGATGGCTGGACAGGGCAGTTTCAATTTCTCCAATCTCTATCCTATATCCCCGGCTTTTTATCATATGATCTTTCCGGCCAAGGAATACGTAGTTTCCTTCTGAATCAACGCTGACCAAATCGCCGGTCCTGTAGACAATCTCTTCGAAATCATGCTTTAGGGGGTTCTTCACAAAAGATTTTCCTGTTCTTTCGGCATCTCCATAATAGCCCAAAGCAACTGACGAAGACCTGACATATAGTTCGCCTTCTTGTCCAGGCCGGGAAACCCGGTCGCCGCCTTCGTCCAAAGCAAATACTTCGAAATTAGGGAGCGGCCTGCCGATGGGAAGTGCCGCCGCGGCGTCAGGGGGAAGATCCCCTACCCAATAATAAGTTGAAGTATTCGCTTCCGTTTGGCCATACATATTACAGAATTTCGCCTCCGGCATATATCCCTGGAGCAGGCGCAGATACTTTATCGGAAATACTTCTCCCGCGAACAGAACCAGCCGCATACTTGAAAAATCAAAGTTATCAAGGTTTGAAAGGCTTGCCAAAAGAGAGAGGGCTGAGGGCACCGAATTCCACACCGAGATTTTGCTGCCGGCAATGAGCTCTGCCAGTTTGATGGGAAATGTGGCGGTCATTTCAGGTATAATGACTACGGAAGCTCCCGCCTTTACAGCAACGAAAATATCAAAAACCGACATGTCAAAATGTAATGGACAAATGTTAGAAAATCTATCCTCTTTCGTTATGCCGAGAAAATCATGAACTGAGTTTATGAATGTCAAAGAGTTTAAGTGCGATATCATAACGCCCTTCGGATCGCCAGTCGAGCCGGAAGTAAACAAAATGTATGCAGGATCGGAATCTATGACGGCAACATCGGGAGCCTTTTCTCCAAGTTCGTCAGAAAGATTTTGACAGTCGATCAACCTGGTCGCCCCTGCTGATCCTGAAGTTTTGGGAAGCCCATCCATTACAAGGAGATTGTCTAGTGGAGGGTCACCTGAAAAAATCTCGTCAATATTCTTTAGTTTCCCCTGGATAGTAATTAATGATTTTATTCCACATTTACCTATTATATATTCCAAGCGTCTCGGTGGAGACATTGGATCAATGGGAACATAGGTCCCTCCTGCCTTCAATATGCCAAACGCTGCAATAATGGATTTTATCCCTCTATTCATATGAATGCCTACAGGGATTTCTTTTTCTATACCTATGGCAATAAGCTTATTGGCAAGTTTATTTGATTCTCTTTCCAATTCGGCATAGGTGATTGTTTGACCGCCAAAAATTATTGCTTCCCTGCCAGGATATTTGGCGGCACTTTCAGACAATAATTGGTGCAATAAGAAAGCCATTGCCTCTACGAGCTCCTCTATAGACCTAAGTAACGAGCTATAATATTCTTCTGGATTTCTGAAGTACCGGAATAGATCGTGCTTCCAACCGAATCCCGCAGGTCCCTTTCGAACTCGAATTCGGTTGTGTATCCGTAACCCCCGTGAATCTGAATAGCGTCAAGACAAGACTTAACCCAACACTCGCTTATGTATAATTTTACGATGGCAGCGTCCATTGTCGCTTTATTATTCCCTTTTTTCTTCCAGGCAAGTTTATATAGAATGAGCCTGGCCGTCTCCATTCGAACTTTCATATCTACGATCTTATTGGCAATAGATTGATACTTTCCGATTGGTTTACCAAATTGTTTGCGTTCTCTGGCAAATTTTATACATCTCTCGAGCTGCCGTTCCATTGCGCCTACGAGGCTGGCTAGAATGCAACTCCTCTCCCATTCCGTGGCATCTTCAAAAATTGCTGCACCATTGCCTTCTTTTCCGAGCCTGTTTTCCGCAGGTACTATGCAATCTTCAAGAATCAACTCAGCAAACGGAGCTGTTCTCAAACCCATCTTACTGATATCCTGGGTGACACTGAACCCTTGGAAATCTTTTTCAACAATAAACGCAGTTACACCCATAAAACCTTTACGCTTATCAACGGTAGCAAATACTATAAACACGTCGGCCACAGACGCGCAGGTGGAAAACGTTTTGGTACCGTTTAATATGTAATGGTCACCTTCCAGCTTTGCTGTAGTCCTGAGGCTGAATGCGTCCGAACCAGAGTCAGGCTCCGTCATGCCATGAGCGCCGATCCACTCGCCACTACAAAGCTTCGGCAAATACTTGCTTTTTTGTGCTTCAGTTCCGAACCTCAAAATCGGCATCTGCACAGTCCACATCTGACCATTGATGGCGAAAATCAGGCCGCTGTCTTTGCAGGCATATCCCAATCCCTCCATAAGGAGCATTGTGCTCAGGATGTCAGCGTTATTTCCTCCATATTGTTCTGGAAACGCACAACTTTGCACGCCGAAATCGGCACACTTTTTCCAAAGTTCACGAGAGAAAGCGGCATTTTTGTCCCTTTCAATCACATCATCATTAAGTGCCTTCTGAGCGAAACGGATAGCGCCATCCTTAAACTCTAACTGTTCTGAAGTGAATGCAAAATCCATCTTATAATCCCTCGTTTAGTTGTTGCGTATCGGGGCTGGCAAATCTGTCAAGGACCGCTGCTGCTCCGGGTGCGCACCCCTTGGCAGGGATGCACTGTCAAGAAGGTCCCTGCAATCTCTTTATCCGGCGTCCACTCCGTTTACTCGGTATTTATGTAGTTCATACTGCAAGTCCGCACCTCCGAAATACGGTCACCCCGTCGCGGAATCTACAGTATCGACCCGATTTCGCTACCCTCATACTCAATCTTAGTTTTCTTAACAGGCCAGTATGCATTTTTAGACCACTAGGTTTGCAATGGCCAGTCTATCTGAGGAGGTTAATTACGCGAGATAAACGTGATGAACAATTAGCTGTATCGACCGGCAATCCGGTCGAGAGGTCCTCCGCTGAAAGGACGGTCGAGCGCCTGGGTCCCAGTGAGTTTGACACTGTAGCAGGAATCCTCGCTCTGGCGTACAATAATTATCCGTTACATATCTGGAACATGCCAAACGCTGCCACGCGGATTGCTGATGCCAGAGTTTTCTTCAAATTCTTTTTGAAAATGATGCGGCCAGATAATCGGGACGTGTTCGTAACCTCTGACCGTTCAGCCGCCTTGATCTCATCAATAGCTCGAAAAGGTGAAAGGCTATATCCCAAAAACGTGCGCCAGGTGCTCGCAGTAGTTCGAAAAACGTCGCCCTTGAACGATTATCTCGAATGGGTTGAGACCTTCAGACCCAATGTTGACCAGCGGTGCATTCACCTCTTCGGCGCTCTGCCTGACGCTCCTCGAGGGACAGGATCTTTTCTTTTGGCAAATGTACTGAAGATATTTGACCGCGAGGGCCTTCCAGTATGGATGTCGCCAGCCGACCCGCTAACCTTGCCATTATTTCGCCGGTTCGGTTTTGAGATAGGTAACCAAGTCCGCCGGGATGCCGACACGCCGCCGGTACACCTTATATGGCGTCCGGCGATGCCGCAGGGGGAAGCGAAATGAGCCCATGAAGCGGCTCAGCGACCGATAATTTAGAACGGAGTATAGAGACGGACGTCGAATCAGATCCGGGGTCAGATTCCATCCGGAAAAGCTTGGGCGCCTACCCGAATTGTCACAAAAAAAGGTTCATCCGGCAAACGAGTATCTCCAATATTTTCACACGACCCTTTATAATGGGCCCGGAGGCGTCATTCCCGCGGAGGCGGGAATCCAGTCTAAATGCAGATCGTGCTGTACAGATCTCTCCACTCAGGATTACTCTCCTCTATTAATCTCATCTTCCAGGCCCGTTCCCACTTCTTGAGCTGCTTTTCCCTTGTAATCGCAGACTCGGCAGTTTCGTGCGGCTCAAAATAGACAAGCATTTTAACGCTATATTTGCTGGTGAATCCTTCAGCCAGGCCCTGTTTGTGATTCCACGCTCTTTGCACCAGATTCGATGTTACGCCGATATACAGTGTGCCGTTTCGTCTGCTTGCCATGATGTAGACAAAGAACTGTTTTGCCACGCTGGACCGCTCTTTCTGGATTCCCGCCTTCGCGGGAATGACGCTTTGCAATCCCTTTCATCGCCGGCAAATTGTCCAGGTACGCGTTTGCCGGATGAACCCAAAAAAAGAGGTCCATCCAATTCTTTTTACCCTGTACCCTGATATCCCGGACGAGGCTTTCTCGTCAGGTCATAGGGCATCCAGAAAGACCGTTCTTCACTTGGCTGGGCAGGTCGAAGGTTTTGCGATTGCACAGCCTTGACAAGGGAGTCATATCTGCCTTTGGAGGGTCTGAAGGGAGGAGTCCGATAACTTTTTGGATACTCTTTTCCCCGTTCCCATCTTATCAAGAGATGATTCATACCGTAATTATGGTCCGGTGTATCTCCGACTGTTCCGTCGTCACGAACAAAATGATACTCGAAACCAGGAAAATCTCCTTCAACAAGCCAATGAAGCTTGTGGTGCGGACCCCAGAGCCCCGGCGGCTCATGATAAGGGCAACTTATAAGCAGATTGTCGCAATGCTCTTTGAACTTCTGAGCAATTTCTTTCCCGTCGTCCAGGTGTTCAACAAACTCGAAAGCAATGATCGTATCCCAATGTTCAGTGGCATGGTCACGCAAAAAGTCATAGATACTGGCGTAAACGAACTGCCTCTTTTCCGTACCAAAATTCTCCCGGGCAAACTTGATAATTTGCTCGTCATAGTCAACCCCGGTATAATTGATATCTTCCTGGAAAAACCGCGTGCCGTAACCGCTTGAGCAACCTATTTCGAGAATGTTTTTGCCGACAAGATTTTGAGCCGCGAATTTATAGCGGGCGATTTCGCGCCTGGCAAAATTATCCGGAATAGGATCATCCTTGCCAAAAACAGCGCGCTCCCAGTTATTTGAAAGCTTCCAGTTGTACCACTTCGAGTTGTACTTTTTTGCAAGCTTCAGACTGTTCCGATCGTAGATCTCATTGCACGCGGGGTCATCCGCAACGGCTGCCTCACCTTTATGATGAATTGGGAATGCACCGTGAGCCAAACCTTCCTTATGATTTAACGGCGCCGTATCAGGGACCTGCACGACTTCCCATCCTTTACGTTCGGCCTCGATGCACCATTCGGTGTCTGCGCCGCCCCCCTCTTCATAGTCTTCATTCAGCAACCCTACTTCAGCCACGGCCTGTCTTCGCAGCATCGCGCAGAAAAAGATCAGAAAGTCATGTCCCGCTGGCTCACTGGAATGTTTTAATGGTCCTGTTACCCCTACTTTGGGATCGTTTTTAAAAGGGGCTTCAAGCATTTTTAACCATTGATTTTTCGGCTGTTCGAGAAGAAAAGCATCGTTATTGAGCAGCACAATATACTCACCGATTGCCGCGTTGATGCCAATATTATATGCTCTGGCAAAACCGAGGGGTTCTTTGTGCTCAAAGACCTTGACAGATCCACTCAAGGAACGTGCATACTCGAGTGTTGAGTTATCCGAGCAGCCATTTGCAACAATAATTATCTCACACGAATTAAGATCCGTGTAACGATAAATTGCATCAACGCACGGTTTAAGACAATCTTCAAGTTGGTCTTTTGTCGCTATGACAATAGTGTATTTTATCATGTCGTTGGTCTGCCTATTTCGGGGTTACCCATCTGTATGTAATGGACATAGTATGGTACTTTTCTGACAGATCCTGAGTCATACCTCTATGTATTACCACTACAATTAATTAACGATATCAGACCACAAACATAATATTATTTATTCTGCATTTTCTGTTCAATAAACTTGACCATAGAATTTAAAGTTTGGAAGTTATCAGGGATTATTTCTTCATCATTTACCGTTATTCCAGATGTCTCCTCTATAAAAACTATCAACTTCATCATCCCTAATGAATCAATAAGTCCCCGTTCGAGAAGATCTTCATCAGGTCCCAGTGACTTACCTTCAAAACCAACAGCAACTTCAGTAAGCAAAAATTTTTCGAGGCTTTCTGCAATCATCTGAATTCCGCCTTTCTTTAAAATAATTTGAAGAGTTACATAGTTTATCGCTTTTCAAAATGCCCTTATCGACATTAATCACGCTTCGGCAACATCAAAACCTGTCCCCATCCTCTCATGGTTGAGCCTCATGGCCGATCACTTACCACAGGCTCTGCTCAGATCCGAATTTCAACGGTTTCGAACAAGGACGACCAATATGAATAGCCATCCCAGTACGGGCCGAAATGGTGCATTTGTGCGAGCGGCACAAAGCGTTTGATCCCCGAGTTTGCCAGTTCTAGAAGCCATCTTCGGTCATTGGGACTGGAAAGGGCATATCCTAACGTCTGAATGTTACTCGGCAGATGGGCGACAGCTTCTTGAATCGTCGCTGAAATCACGGGTAACGCCATTGCTCCGGCGAAGGGCGGCAGATCGAACCCGCCCGAGGCAAAGACTGCTCCATTGCGCTCGGCGATTGCAGGCTGCCATCCCAGTGCAGCAGCCGATTGCAGGGCTTTCACATTCTCGGAGGCTGTGTGAGGTTCTACGTCCCGCCTGATAACGGAAGGCCACATTTCGGCCAGCCGCTTGCTGAGATCGACTGCGTCCTGTGGGGAACCGTCGATTACGACCACCTTTTGCGGAGAGGTACAGCCAAATCGGCCGTAGATAGCCATGACCTTGATCAGCATTGCCAGAGTGTCTGCTGTGACTGCCCCTTTTTCCATCCAAATCTCTGATTTCCTGTCAACGAAGGCAAAAGAAAGGCTGCCTATGGGGTGCGGCAGAGAATCTATGACCTTGGCAGACATATCTGATCCAAAAAACAGTCTGACCTTGGCTTCTGCGGCCATATCCTTCTGCCGTGGGTCATCACGGGAAAAAGTTTCCACTTTTACTTTTGAACTCAGATAATTTCGTAATGCTCCATGGGTCAATTGTGTGGAAGAGTAATCCAGGAAAACCTGGGTCAAGTTTTGCGAATGCGAGCCGCTCTTGATGATCACGGGATTTCCACTGAGGCTTAAGAGGATCAAAACGAGAGGACCGAGCAGACTTACATTATTAGGCAGCCAAACGGCAACCTGGCCTCTGGGACGCATGAGCATGTGAATCACACCGGAATTGCCATCCGCAGGCAGTCCGAAGGTCTTGATATAAACCTCCTCCAAGAGATGCCTGTCCAAAAAATAAATCATATAAGCCCATTCGTCCCGGGAGAAAGCTCCGTTATGGTTGCGAGCCATATGATTTATAAGGCCGGACCATTGAGCGATAATCTCATCGAGTTCGAACGGCAGCGAGACAGCCGTCAGCTTGCCGGAACAATCCCTGAAAAAATGGAGTATATCAGACATTGGCGCAGCCTCGGATCTCGGCTTTCGGGAGCCTCCCCTCCAGTCGGAACTTTTTGCCCTCCCGTCCGCATGGACACGCTCCAGGTATCGTTATCCCCATATCTTCCGTCAAAACGCTGTGGTACGGCGCTCCATGCGCGAGAACATTCAGCAATTGCAACAGACCGGTTTTTGATTCGAGTGCTTCAAGGGTGTAAGGATCTCTTACCAGCACATCCGCCCACACCGGGACGTGCCTGAATCCGTATTCGCAAAGCGGATATACTATTCCGACCTGTTCGACGAGTCCATAATAGTCCGTGACTGTGGATCCCGGTCCTGCCGTTTTGAGCAGAGCGGTTTTGAACTTTTCTTCATCAACCTTTATTTGTTCAAGTTTCTTCCAGCCCCCGCTGTGAACGAATCGGATTCGCCTGTTCCTGAGGGCATGGACAATCGCAGGTGGGAAATCGGCCTCACTCCATGCAAGCCACAGAATCGAGGTGAAGCCGTATATGATAACCTCATCCTCATCCGGAATAACCTCAGCCAACAGCTCCCAATTCATACTTGCAATATTGTGAGATTCTTTGAGAAGGAAGGCAACTCTTGATGCTAGAGGCTGTAGACTGAGAGCGGCAGCCAATGCAGCCGAGACCTGTCCGCGCTGTCTAAGCGCAAGCGCGCTGTCCAAAACGAGAAGAGGGCGTTTGGATGCCCCAATGAAATTGGAGAGGATCGAAACCACGCTCCGGCTCTGCAAAAGCGAGCTTAACGAGTCCAGCGCGATCCTGCTCGATATGCCGCTGCTGGTTGCCGAGGACGTAAGAGTGCGCTGGTGTACAATTTCATTGGAGTAAGTCTTTAGGGCCAAGTCTTTAAAAACGCCTGCGTGAATGAAGGGAATATCCCGTACGTTTTCGGCATCCCGCAATTTGGGAAAAATGTTCCGGTACTCCGGACAGCCCGCATAGTGATGCCGGGTGAGGCCATTTATTTCAGCCAGAAATTGCTTCTCGTTTCGCTGTCCATAGGGGGGAAGGTCAAGAAGGCTGCTCATTGGAAACGCTTTTCCGTGAAAAATGAGATATGGCTTGCACGCACCAGGACTCCGTTCGTTCGCGAGCAGGGATCGCGCATAATAGATAGCCACATTTGTTCCATAAGGGGTAGCAGGGCATCGTAAAGAGTATCGTCATACAGGTATCTGAGCTCCCCCTCTATGGCTGATTTGTCCAAATCGTATTCAGTGCACAAGCCGGCCCATTTACCCGAGTTTCTATCGTTAAATACAACCACAGGCCAGGCAAGCACAGAGCATAGTTTGGCGTGGTTGAACAATCCGCTGTTATGCCTGTATCGAAGCGGTCCCTCCAGCACGTGCGCCATTGCGTGGATGAGACCGACGCTCGATTCGGCCTGGCCGGCGGCGCTCGCCGCGCTCAATTCGAACCATTCGGGTCTGTTCTCTATCCCGGCGTTCAGCATTCCCCGTATTGTGCCGGCCAGTTGCCGCCTCAAAGGAGTTTGGGCCAGCGGAGACATGAAGCCTTCAACAGCATGGGCCCAACAGTCACCGCAAGCGCTTACCACAAGTTCGCGAGATAAGGTCTGCGCCAATTCAGGAATAATCACGCGAACATCCGGCGCAAGCAGGTCGTCGACACGTATCTTTTTTATCTGCTCAAAGTTGACAACAGCAATGTGCGTAGCTTCAGCCCCGCTTCCCCAGATAGATGGGATCGCTGCCAGCATTGTTTCCGGACCATGATCAGCTCGCCAAATTTTGGCCGCATCGATTAGCGTGCCGCCGCCAATGACAATCAGAGTTCCCAGTTCAGGGGGCAGTTCGTCCAGGGAAGAAACCGCCGGTAAAGGCAGCCATTTCGAGCATAGGCGGAGTACCGAACGCGTGGCGACGACGCCGGCCGGCCGGGGCGCCTCGGCGATCAGCCGTTCCAGACTCCAAAGCTCAGGATGTCTCATCGAACGGAATGCCTTTTTTGGAAAGAGTATCGATTATATCCTGGACTTCCTTTATGGCGATGGCTTCCTCCGGGGTAAAGTGATACCCGAAAGTCTCGTGAATTCCCACAGCCATGGCCACAATTCCCAGCGAGTCCCAGGTCTCCACCTCATCGCGCGTGAGATTAAAGCGAAAAGCGGAAGGTTCCAACAAGAAGACGTCTACCAACAAGTTTTTTAGCTTTTCCCGATTAGACATTTAAACCCTCTGATCCCAGTGTGTATTCTTGTCATCCATAGAAGCCAGGGCCAACATGTCCACTTTTTGATTGGCCAGCAGCGGCAACGAGTGGACACTCTCGATCCGCAACGGCCAGTAAGCGCGTGCGTAGCTCTGGCGAAGCATCCTTAGCACAGTCCGAACTTCCTCTTCAGAAGGTCCGGGAGAAAGCACCAGCACGTGGCCATCCTCACCGGAACGGTCCTTCTGGCGGTAGAAAGCAGCTTCTCCGTGCCAGACCTCTTTTAAAGACGAAGCGAGCTGTGCCAGTGAAATCTTTTCGCCAAAACGCTTATAGACTTCGTTGGCTCTGCCCTGCAGATACCAATAGCCGTTCTCCCCCTCAGTGCCCATGTCTCCAGTAGGAATCCAGGCGTCATCTGTGACCTCTTTGAACCCCTCGGAATCAATTTGCGCCACCATCCTGTAAGGACTTTTGAATAAAAGCATTCCTTCATCCGATGTTTTCAGCGCAACTCCATCGATCGGTTTGCCGATGTTAGCTCCGTTATCAGAATCTTCAGCCCGGCGGATTGTCAGCCGCGGCATTGCCTCAGCACATCCGTAGTTGTTAAAAATCGATGCATTGGGAAACAGGTTGCGCACAAAATCCAAATCATCCTGCGGGAACCGCCCCCCCGCAAAATGAACCCTGATGATCCCCTTGAAAGATCGATCAGGTAAGTGTTTCCTGAATAATGGCAACTGAGCGCCAACCAGGCATATCATTGAGTCGCACGCTTCGTCCAAAATTGTTCTGAGATCGTCGGGCGAACGAAAACCTCGAGTCTGGACAAGGTCACGGTTGAAAACGCGAGACCAGAGCCACTGATTGACAAATGCATAACAGTACGTTAGCGGAAGGACCAGTATCGCTTGCCGGACGGGTTCGCTGTTCTGAATTCTATGGAGCAGTCCCGCGAGCATCTCAGCCCTTCCACGGTTTCCGACTATCAGCTTTGGCACGCCCGTGCTGCCTGACGACTGCAGAACGAAATGATTCAACTGATACTTGGAAGGTATTGTGGAAATACGTTCCGCTATCCACTCTCTGGTCACGCCGCCTCTGTCGGGCACCAGAGCAAACGTTTCAGCTTCATCCCATGCTTGGTTCAGGACCGAGAGATTTCCGCTTATTTGTCCTTCACTCAATATCCGCATTTCTGCTATTCCCCGCTAATCATTCATTCAGGCAGAGTGCCCCGCCTTTACCCGGCGTAATACGTGACGTTATGTGCAATGCATCCGAACCGCATTTTCGGGTCGGATTCTACCTGAAAGAACTTCTTAAACAGCCTGAGAGTCCGCAAAACCATGCAATTTACCAATCGGATTCGCAAAAGACAGGCCCACGAGACAGGTTTTTGCAATTTCAGGCACACCTCCTTACACAGTTGATGGTCTCGTTCTCCCGCCCCAGCGCATTGGATGGCGCTCAACCGAAAACGATGCGATAATTAGCGGTTGCTGAGCTCTAATGATGTGCTTTAACGCCCTTCATCGACTCCGCCCTCGTCCTTGAGCGGCATCGGCGGATGCATTATGATGTGAACCGGCGGCGTGACATCATCCCGGCGGACTTCCTCACCTATTTCGAAGCCAAGAAAGCGAAAGAACGGCAAGTTTAGCGGGTTTGACGACCAAGTCCAATATGGAAGGCCGTCCCGGTCACTCATCTTCAATACATTTGCCAAAAGAAACATTCCTGACCCACGAGGAGCGTCAGGCCGGGCACCGAGGAATTCACCGTACCAGTGGTCGACATTGGGCCGGAAGGTTTCAAGCCATTCGAAATAGTCGTTCACGGGCGATATTTTTCGAACTAGTGAGGGCAGGTGGCGCACGTCATTGAGGTATACCCTGTCACCTTTTCGGACTATCGATGTGATCAAGGCGGCTGAACGGTCGGAGGTCACCCACACGTCCCAATTGAGTGGCCGCATCCTTTTCAAATAGAATTTGAAAAAGACTGTGGCATCGGCCAGTCGCGTGGCAGCATTCGGCAAAGACCAGATATGTATCGGATCATTGGTATACGCCGAAGCGAGGATTCGCGCCACAGTGTCAAACTCGCTGGGACCCACGCGCTCCACCATCTGCGAAGCCGAAGGCCGCCCGACCGGATTGCCTGCCGATGCGGCTAATTTTTCGTCCCGTTCATCCCTCATATTAACCTCCTCAGATACTATGATACCGGATTCTGATCATCCCCGGATGTTGGACTTAACCAGATGAACTGACCGCGTCAAGTGATCAACCGGTCAGTCAAGTCTTCCCGGCATCTGCTCCACTATGAGCAGGCGCCCTGGCCCTGGTTTCAAGGACGATCACTCAGTAAAGTCCTCCCATCGCCTGCTTTGCGGGTTCCAGCGTCGATCGCCCCCGATCTCGAATATGAATTGCGTTGGTCTCTCACCGACCGCAACTTCCAGTGTGTCGAACAGCTCATTCATCACGTTGACGTCGTTGGTCGCGTCGTTGCCAGCGATTCGAATCGGTTCCCCCCACTCAAGCACTACAGTTCCATCCCTTTCCAGCAGCGGGACGCAGATAATCATCGGGCATTGAGCCAACCGCGCCAATAATGCGGCGCCCGTGGAAAACACACATTTTTTCTGTCCCGCAAAAGGCCTCTCGTAAGCTCCGTTCATAGTTTTGGGCCATGGCGCGTCAATAGGGATGAAAACGACATTGCCTCGTTGATGGAGGCGGCTATATAGTTTCCTGGCAGTACGCAGGTCTTTGCTAAAGATTGACTCGTTAGCTCTTCCCCAACAACAAGCAAAGGCTTTCATCAGTGTCCCACCTCCAATACGAATTCGCAGATCCTTCAGTGACCGTATTCTTTCCGGAGGAGGAAAAACTACATGGACAATCTGCCCATAAGTGATGGCAGGAGAAAACATACAGAAGTTGGATACGCTTGAGAAATGTGCAACGGTTATG
>Ga0326727_10002826_pt1 | contig 57546 bp, 49 predicted proteins | sample MB2enrmetagenome_FD_207643 | JGI IMG/M metagenome (GOLD analysis project Ga0326727, IMG submission 207643) | Lab enriched peat soil microbial communities from McLean, Ithaca, NY, United States - MB29MY | ecosystem: Environmental > Terrestrial > Soil > Wetlands > Peat | place: USA: New York... | reverse complement strand
AACGCGCTGCTCAGCAAACTTTCGCCCACGCGCGAGCGCATGGATCAGGTGGTGATTGGTTCCACTCCCAAGGCCACACCGTGGCGAGTCCTTTTGATCAATTCGCGGCCCGGCGGACTGATTGAGAGTAACTATATCGTGCTCGATTTGAGCGCGCCTTGCGCGCTCACCGACACTTCCTGGATCCAGCCCGGCAAGTCCGCGTGGGATTGGTGGTCAGGAAGCTTTGCCAAGAACGTGGATTTCAAGCCCGGCATGAACACGGCCACCATGAAGCATTACATTGACTTCGCGGCAGAGCACCACCTGGAATATATGCTGGTCGATGCCGGATGGTACCCGGCGCGGGATTACACGCACGCGTTGGACATCCTGCATCACGTCCCGGAAGTGGATATCCCCGACATCATTGCCTACGGCAAACAGAAGGGTGTGAAAGTTTTGCTCTGGCTATTCTGGAGCGCGCTGGATAAACAAATGGACGAGGCAATGACGCTCTATGAGAAATGGGGCGCCGCTGGAATCAAAGTCGATTTCATGGAACACGACGATCAGGAGATGGTGAACTTCTATGAGCGGTGCGTCCGAAAGGCCGCCGAACATCACTTGGTGGTGGATCTTCATGGCGCGTACAAGCCCACCGGCTTGCGCCGAACTTATCCCAATCTTCTGACTCGCGAAGGCGTGATGGGCATGGAGTACGGCAAGTGGAGCGACCGCGTCACGCCCGAGCACGACGTCACACTCCCCTTCACCCGAATGCTTGCCGGGCCCATGGACTTTACTCCCGGCGCCTTCAACAACGCGGCGCGCGGCCATTTCGTGGCGCGCAACCTCGAGCCCATGTCGCAAGGAACTCGTGCCCATCAGTTGGCCATGTACGTCGTGTATGAGAGCCCGTTGGTCATGCTCGCCGATTATCCCGAGGCCTATGACCATAACCCTGGTATGGAATTCCTGGATAAGGTCCCGGCCGTTTGGGACGATACCAAGGTCCTGAATGGCGAACCGGCCAAGTACATCACCGCGGCCCGCCGGCATGGGGACGCGTGGTATCTGGGAAGCATGACCAACTGGGACGCGCGAGACTGGGAGTTGCCCCTGGATTTCCTTGGCAAAGGTGAATACGAAGCGCAGATCTTCTGCGATGGCCCGGATGCAGATACCGTGGGCACCAGCTTGGCTGTCAGCACAAAGCGGGTGAAGCCGAGCGACAAGCTCATTGTCCACTTGGCGCCTGGTGGCGGATTGGCGGTGATTTTTACCCCTCTGCCGTAGATCGGTTTGGAGTGCGGCCCGCCGTGGCGGGCTGCTGCCTTCACTCAGGCCAGCTTGCTGGCCGTGCATTGGCGCACAGGTGAGGCGCGAGCAAGCTCGCGGGCGGAAAGCGGCAGCCCGCCACGGCGGGCCGCACTCCAAAGTGGCATAGGGTTGGCGGATTCTGAGGCTGCCAGGCTCGGCGGTGATGATTGTGCCGGCTGTTAACTCGTCGGCCTGTCCCTCAAGAGCGCGGGCGCACACAGCGCCCTGCTCGATGGCTCGAAAGTTCACTCATGCAAATCCCCAGTTCAAATCGAAAGAAGGGTCTATACTAGAGCTGGAGGGATTCTTCCAGCCATGCCCTATTGCCCACGCTGCTTGACGGAATACGTGGAAGGAACAACCACCTGCGAAGACTGCGGCGTGCAACTCGCGCCCGGCTCACCGCCTGACACGCCGCCCCAAACACATAGCGCCGGCTCAGGGGACTCCAAGCTCGTGACCGTGCGTGTCTTCACCGGCCCCACCGCCTTGCTGGACGCCGATGTGGCCAGCAGCATCTTGCAATCCCAGGGCATTCCTTCCCTGGTGCCTGGTCAAACCTCCGCCGAGCTATTGCCGGTGCTGGATGTTTCACTGCTGGTGCGGGAGGAGGATGCGGAACAGGCCGCCCGTATACTTCAGGAGTATCTGGACTCCGAGGCTTCAGGCCCTGCCTAGTGAGTTGCTACTGCCGAGTCGATGGGCTGCCCGACGATTTTCCTCCCGAGGGAAGTTCCTTCTCCAGGCGGGTGATTGCCTTGTGGATGCGTTTGTCTTCCCGAGCGTCTCGGGCGGAGGGAAGTTCGTCCAAGTATTTCCGATATGCGTCCAGCGCTTTCTGCGGTTGTCCCATCCCTTCGTAGGCCTTTCCCAGCTCCCGGTAGGCGGGCGCATAATGCGGGTCGGTCTTCAGCGCCTCCTGGAATCGGCTCAGCGCGGCATTGAACTTTTTCCTCCTGAGGTAATAATCGCCAATCTCCACCGACTTCGATGCCGAGGGTGGAACGTAGGAGCGCACGGGGTCAACATGAGTAGGTCCCGCGGGCTGCTTTTGAGCGCAAACGACGTGTCCGCTCGTGTGGCATACGAGGATTAGCGCCAGTGTCATGCCTACGATCCACCGCATGGTAACCATTCTCCCGCTTCACTCGGCAGGGTGTCAATACTCCAAGCCGCCGCGTGGTGGCGTCATTTGGAATGGGATCCATATCGAAACGCCTGTCATTCCCGCGAAAGCGGGAATCCAGTTTGTAGACAGCCTATCTCCGAAAGCTTGCGGAGTGGATTCCCGCTTTCGCGGGAATGACTACGACTTCGAGACTCCAAACCGGAACTGCGTCTTTGACAAAGCTCGGCGCGGGCGGATAATAATCTGAGGAGGAACTGGTGAATCCCACGCTGGTCGAAAAAGCCGAAATGCTGCCTGCCCAGCCCGGGGTGTATATCTTCAAGGATGAAACGAGCCGGCCCATTTACGTTGGCAAAGCGAAGTCACTTCGCCACCGCCTGCGCTCCTATTTTCAGGAGTCGCGTCCGGGGGATGAAAAGCGGGATCGCATGCTCGAGGGGGCAGAGGACCTCGAGACCATCCTCGTGGACAATGAGCGCGAGGCGATGGCGCTGGAGAACAACCTCATCAAACAGTTCAAGCCGCGCTATAACATTTTGCTCCGAGATGACAAGTCGTATCCCTTCATCAAGCTCACGCTACAGGAGCGCTTCCCGCGCGTCTATGTCACGCGGCGATTAAAGAAAGATGGCTCAATTTACTACGGCCCGTATTTTCCGGCCAACCTCGCCTATCGCATTGTGGATTTCATTCATCGCCATTTTCTTGTCCCATCGTGCAACGTCGATTTGACGCGCTACCATCCCCGGCCCTGCCTTCAGTATCACATCAAGCGCTGCCTTGGTCCGTGCGTGGAGGGCCTGACCACGACGGAACGCTACGCGGAAGCGGTGCGGGACGCGCGCCTGTTGCTCGAGGGGCGGGAGAGCGACTTGGCCCGCAGCCTGCACGAGCGCATGACGGAGGCATCCCAAAAACTCCTTTTTGAAGACGCCGCGCGCTACCGCGACCAGATCATGACCGTGGAGCAGCTTCGTGAGCGACAGAAGATGGCCGCTTGGTCTGGCCAGGAAGCCGACATTCTTGGCTTCCATCAGGAGGGTCCACTGCTGGCCGTAAACCTTTTTCACTTGCGTGGCGGGCGCGTCTTGGACCGGCGCGAGTTCTTCTGGGAAGACATTGAGCCCTTCCATGCCGGCGAGTTGTTCTCCTCGCTGCTCAAGCAGATTTATCTTGACCAGCAGTATCTGCCCGGCGAGATCCATGTGCCCGTGGACTTTGAAGACCGCGAACTGCTGCAAGAATCGCTGGCCGAAAGGCGAGGACATCCGGTGAAGATCCTGACCCCCCAGGCTGGGCGAAAACGCGCCCTGCTTGAACTGGTCGCCCGCAACGCGCGCCACTCCTTCGAAAGACGATTTCGAATTCTGAAGCCCAAGACCCGCCAAGTGCTGGAGAGCTTGGCCGAGGCGCTCGACCTGCCCCAGCCGCCCAACCGTATCGAGGCTTTCGACGTTTCCCACACGCAAGGCGCGGATATTGTGGCCTCGCTGGTGGTTTGGGAAGGCGGCGGGATGAAGAAGTCCGATTACCGCAAGTTCGTCGTCAAGACTGTTTCCCAAAACGATGACTTCGCCAGCATGAGGGAAGTTGTCGGACGCCGATACAAAAGGCTGCTGGAGGAAAAGAAAACGCTGCCTGACTTGGTCTTGATCGATGGAGGGATCGGCCAGCTCCACGCGGCTGCAGAAGCTTTGGAGCGCCTGGGCATCATCAACCAGCCTTTGGCGAGTATTGCCAAACGCGAGGAAATCCTCTACGTCCTCGGGTGTGAAGATGACCCTGTAGTTCTCGATCACCACTCTCCAGCTCTTCATTTGATCCAGCAAATCCGGGACGAGGCGCACCGCTTCGCTGTCACCTTCCACAGAAACCGTCGTGGAAATCGGGAGATGGCCAGCGAGTTACTAAACATCTCCGGCATCGGTGAAAAGACGGCCAACAAACTTCTCTCGCACTTCGGCAGCCTGAGCGTCTTGCAAAGCCTTTCAGCCGAGGAACTCGGTCAAGTCGTAAATCCTTCCCAAGCCAAGCGGGTTTTCGAGTACTTGGCTGAAGCGAAGCGCTCTCATTGAAATAATCCGGCTGGACCGTCTATTTATAAGCATAACCAATTGCGGAATTTTTCCCTTGCTTGATGTGTGCCTTTGTGGTACATTCGGCGTTGAAAGGGGGAGGTAGTTTATGGCCAAGTGTAGCGTAAGTACGAAGGTTGGTTATTTTCTTGCCGGCGCCAGCATGGGTGCCGTGGTGGTCCTGCTTTTTGCGCCCGAGAGCGGGGAGCAAACGCGGAAGCTCATTGCCAAGAAAGCCGGCGAAGGCAAGGATTACGTGGTTGCAAGGGGGAAAGAATTCAGGGGGCAGGCTGACGAGTTGGTGGAAAAGGGCAAGGAATTAGTAAGCAAGCAAAAGGAGCGGCTTGCCGAGGTACTGGAGACCGGCAAAGAAGCCGCGCGAAGCACGTTTTCGAGAGTGTGAGGCGGAGGTAGCTTATGAGCGAAGAGGGCAACGGCGCATCGAATTTTGGGTTCTTCCTTGCCGGTTTGGGCATGGGAGCGATTCTGGCCCTGCTCTTTGCTCCCCGGTCAGGGAAGGAGACTCGGGAGTACATTGCGGGGAAAGCTGAAGAGGGCCGAGATTACGTAAAGGCCAGGACGGAAGACTTGCGTCGCCAGGCAGAAGGGGCTGTTGAGAAGGGCAAGGATCTTGTGAGCAAGCAGAAGGAACTGCTCTCCGCAGCGCTGGAAGCGGGCAAGCAAGCATACCAGGAAGAAAAAGCCAAGGCGAAGTAAGAGGCTGGGTCGCAAAAGGACTGGTGAGCGAACCATGGAGCAAAACGCAGGGCTGATCATCGCGCTAATCCTCGTGGCCCTGGCGGTCCTGATGCAAGCCGGGGCGATGATCGGGATCTGGCTGGCAGTGCGGAAAATTCCCGCCCAAATCGAGGCTGTTCGTGCTGAGGTCATGCAACGAATGGATCCGCTGGCCCAGTCGGTCACGGAAATTGTGAGCAACGCCCGCGAGCCTTTGCGGACAATTACCTCGAACCTGGCCGATATCAGCAAGATGCTCCGCGAGCGGACTACCGATGTGGATGCTCTGGTAGCCGAACTCGTGGATAAATCACGCTTGCAGGTCATCCGCGTGGACCAGATGGTTTCTGACCTCATTCAAAAGGTTGAGACCACCTCGGACGCCATGCAGCGCAGCGTGCTCGCGCCCATGCAGGAGGTTTCGGCAGTCATTGCAGGGATGCGGGCTGGCTTGGAGTTCTTGTTCTCGCGCCGGCGGACGACCAGCGTCAGCGAGGCGGCACAGGACGAGCAACTCTTCATTTGACCTGGCGGGCCCACCTTCACGTGCTCGTCGCGGCAAGTGCAGCTTGCTCATCGAGATGACGTCGTGTCGACTGCGGATGTCATTCCGTAAGCTTACCGCGCAGTGAACTGCTGCAGGGCGGGTAATGTGGCGTGTCCCCAGTGCTTCCCATCACAGTCCCTTGACCGCGCGTTCACCCGAATCCACATCACGATTGCGAAGCACGCCGATTCCGGCAATGGCTGTTTTTGCGCGCGCCCCGGTTGCCGGACATGCCAAGACTCGCTTGATTCCCCTGCTCGGCGCGCAAGGCGCCGCTCGTTTTCAAGCCGCGTTGATTTCAGATGCACTCCGCAAAGTTGCCGGGCTCAGACGACGGGTCCAGCCCTATCTGTTTTTGGCGGCAAGTCCAATCCCGTTTAGGCGCAGCCACGCCGAGGCCATTCTCTACGAGCAGCCTCTGGCCAGGCCCATCATCAGCGAATTTAAGGTTATTCATCAACAAGGAAAAGACTTGGGTGAACGCGTGGAGAATGCCTTTCGCAGACTCCTTCGTTTCCATCCAAGCTGTGTCGTGATTGGCACTGACTCTCCTTTGTTTCCGGCGCGCATTCTGCGACAGGCTCTTGAGGAGTTGCGTGCATGCGAGTCGGTGCTGGGCCCCTGCCCCGATGGCGGGTATTATCTAATTGCCCTTCGACGGCCCGCAGACCCCCGGAGATTATGGAACATCTTCCGCAATGTTCGTTGGAGCACTGCCTTTGCATTCAGCGATACGCTTCGGAGCCTGTTACGACAGGGCCTCTCATGTTCAGTCCTGGAAGCCTGTCCTGACGTCGACTTGCCCCGTGACCTCCAACGCTTGAAAGAGGACCTCACCCGAAACCGGCAAGCGCGCCGCTTGGCGCCGGGGACGTGGAGGTTTTTGAAACGCATTTAAGTGCGGGGAACGGAGAGCACGGTAGCGCTGACCTTTAGGTCAGCACGGTGGGAGAGGAGGGACATGCGGACCCCGCAATGCGGGGTCCACGCTACCGAGTCAAGACGTGGCAAGCGCTTAACAGGCTGCGGAAAAACCCCTCCAAGCTGTCATTCCGAGCGGAGCGAGGAATCTCGCTCTGAGTATTTTCAACGCGGTGCGAGATTCCTCGTCGTCCCGATCAGATCGGGACTCCTCGGAATGACAGGCCAAGCGAGTTTTCCCGCAGCCTGTTAAGCTATGACGCGGGCAATCCAGCCGCCACCCACGACCTCGTCGCCGTCATAGAAAACTGCCGCCTGCCCGGGAGTGATGGCACGCTGAGGATGCTGGAAGGTGACGAAGGCTTCGCTCGCCCCATGCGATTCGACTAGGGCAGGCGCGCCCGGGTGATTATGGCGAATCTTGACGTGGGCTTCGACTGCGTCGCCATCCCGGACGGGCCGAATCCAATTGAGGTCCCGAACCACGAACTTCCGGTGGAATAACTCCTGCTCAGGCCCCACAATGATGCGGTTCTTCTCAGGCTCGAGCTTGATGACGTAGAGTGGCGAGCCCACGGCAACTCCCAGGCCCTTCCTTTGGCCCACGGTGAAGTTATGAATGCCCTGGTGCTCCGCCATCACCCGCCCCTCAGTTGAGACGACCTCACCCAACTGCGCGTCCGGCTTCTTGCCCTGCTCCTCCAAATAGGCTTCGATAAAGTCGCGGTAACTCCCCGAGGGGACGAAGCATATCTCCTGGCTTTCAGGCTTCTCGGCCACGGGGAGCCGCTTCGCGCGGGCAATGGAGCGTACCTGCTCCTTGCGCAGTTCTCCCAGCGGGAAAATGGCGCGCGCGAGTTGCTCTTGCGTGAGGCCAAAGAGGAAGTAGGCCTGGTCCTTGCTTCGGTCCACGCCGCGAAGAAGTTGAGAACGCCCCGTCCTTTCATCGCGCCGGATGCGAGCGTAATGCCCCGTGGCGATGCACTCGGCGCCGATCTGGCGAGCCAGGGCGATAGAGCGCTCGAATTTGATTTCCGTGTTGCAGAGGCTACATGGAATGGGTGTTTGCCCTGCCAGGTAGCGCGCCACAAAAGGCCGGACCACCGTCGCCTCGAACTCCTCTTCGAGGTTAATCACGTAGTAGGGGATACCCAAGAAACTCGCCACGGCTCGGGCATCATAAACATCATCAAGTGAACAGCAGCGGCCGCTGGCGTGGCTTGGCGCGTTGACGCTGTCCCCCGGGGCCTGCAAGCGCGGCAAACGGCGCTGGTTCCACAACTGCATCGTCAGCCCAATCACTGAGGCGTGGCGAGCGGACCCTGTGCTGGGCTTGGAATCCGAATTGTTCTCGACGAGTAAGGCGGCCGCTGTGGAACTGTCCACGCCTCCGCTCATCGCTACAGCAATTGTTGTCATGGCTCGGAAAATGGAAACTGGAAACTCGAAAATCGAAATTCGAAACTCGAAAATGGAAACTGGAAAATGGAAACTCGAAAATCGAAAGTGGAAACTGGAAACTGAAAGCTAAGAGCTGAAAGCTAAAAGCTCGTCCCCCAAGTCCTCTCTAATCCCTGTTCCCTATTCCGTGTTCCCTGCTTCCAAGCCCCCAGCGTGGTGACACGGAGCGGAGTTGTTCGACCACGGCGGGGAGTGTTTCGAGCGTGGCATCGACATCTTCGGCAGTGTTGTAACGGCCCAAGCTCAAGCGAATGCTCGATCTCGCCTGCTCCGGGGTAAGGCCGATGGCGGAGAGGACGTGCGAAGGCTCGACCGAACCGGACGAACACGCCGCCCCTGTCGAGCAGGCGATGCCCCTCAGATCCATGGCGATGACGAAGCCTTCGCCCTCGACATAATCGAAACAGAGGTTGCTGGTGGTGGGGAGGCGCCGCCCCGGATCTCCGTTCACACTGACTTGAGGAACCCGCTCCAGGATTCCGCACTCCAATCGATCGCGCAGGCATGCCACCCGCTGCATGGTCTCTTCGAGGTGAGCCAGGGCGAGTTCCGCCGCCATTCCCAGCCCGACAATCCCCGGCACGTTTTCGGTGCCCGGACGGCGGTCGCGTTCGTGATGGCCTCCGTAGAGCAGCGGCTTCAGGATTGTGCTTTTGCGGATATACATTGCGCCCACCCCTTTCGGCCCGTTGAACTTGTGCGCGGAAAGTGAAAGGAGGTCCACGCCGAGCTTCTCGACGTCCACGGGAATCTTGCCCACCGACTGAACCGCATCGGTATGGAAGTAGACATCGTGCTCGCGGGCGATGCTCCCGATTTCCTCGAGGGGTTGGATGGTGCCGATTTCGTTGTTGGCATGCATGATGGAAATCAGCACGGTCTCAGGACGAATGGCGCCCTTCACGTCCTCCGGATCAACCACCCCGCTTGCGCCCACCCGCACATAGGTCACACTGACGCCACGTTTTTCAAGGGCCTGCGCCGTGTTAAGCACGGCGTGGTGTTCGATGCCCGTGGTGATGACGTGGGGGGTCGCCACGCGGGCTGCCTGGACAATCCCAAAGATCGCAGCGTTATCCGATTCTGTGCCTCCGCTGGTGAAGATCACCTCGCTGGGCCGGGCATTGAGCAGCTTGGCAACCTGCTGGCGAGCCTTCTCCACCGCGTTCTTTGCCCGCTGGCCGTACCAATGGATGGAAGAGGCGTTGCCGAAGTCCTCGAGCAGGTAAGGCTTCATCGCCTCAAACACTTCCGGCGCGAGCGGCGTCGTCGCGTTGTTGTCCAGATATATCCTTCTCACTGTTGCCATTTCACCCTTAGGTCACGATCTTTTGTTCCAGCCACATGTCCCACGCTGGATGGATCAACCCCGCCATTTCAGGTTAGCCGAGCGCCCCAGTGAAGTCAAATGCCGTAGGGGCTTGCATAGATGCGGGTCAAAATTGCGAGTGGCGCACAAGTCCAAGGTCAGACTTACGCCAGCCGCGAAGAGACCCCTCACCCGTCAGCCGACGGACGGGTGAGGGGTCTTTCCCGTCCCACCGGACTTTGACGGGACAATGGGGACTTGCAGGAGGCTGAAAAAGGCAGTCCACTGGCAGCGCGAGCGGCTTTGGCAGTAGTATTGCCTTAGCGGAAAATGGTGAGTGACCAAACCACATTCCAGCCCAGCCAGAGAGCGGCCATCAAGGTCTCTGCGCGACTTCAATCTGTTTTGTCCCTGACCGGCTTTACCTCCGTAATAGCCCAAATTGTCCTGATGCGCGAACTGATCGTGGTCTTTTACGGAAACGAGATTTCGCTCGGCATCATGTTGGCGGGCTGGCTGCTTTGGACTGCCATTGGCTCCAGCGTATCAGGTCGGGTTTCCGCGCGTTTGCGCGATTCCCGGAAACTGATGGCCTGTCTGGAAACCCTCATTGCTGCGGTTTTCCCGCTGACCATTCTAGCCGTACGCGCCAGCAGACCGATTTTTCAGTCAGTCCCAGGAGAAATCCTCGGCCCGGCTCCAATGTTCCTCACCTCCTTCACCACACTCAGCGTCTTCTGCCTGGTTTCGGGCGGTCTATTCGCGGCGGGCAGCAGGCTGTGCGCCGACGAAGCGCGAACCTCGACTGCATCTGCGGCAAGCTCTGTTTACCTGCTGGAGGCTGCGGGTTCGGGCCTGGGAGGCGTACTGGCAAGCCTCGTCTTGATCCGGTATTGCACCTCCTTCGAAATTGCCCTCTTCGTGGCGCTGATTAACTTGCTGGCGGCGGCATGGGTGGGGGTCCGCACGCCTTCCTACCGCCGTGTCCTGCTGGCGCTGGTTCTAATTGCTGCGCTTCTGATTCCGCGCGCCGCCCGCCTGCTGGAGGCGAAGTCGCTGGCGCTGCTGTGGCATGGTTTTAGCCTCGTGGAGTCGCGGAATTCCGTTTATGGCAATCTGGCGTTGGTGGCGACAAGCGAAAGCCGCAGCCTTTTCGAGAATGGGCTGAGGGTCTTGACGGTGCCTGACCCTTCGGCCGCAGAGGAGTCCGTACACTTCGCGCTTCTTGAACACACCGCGCCTCGATCGCTGCTGCTCATCGGCGGTGGCATCAACGGCAGCGTCGCCCAAGCCCTCCAATACTCCAGCCTCGAGCGCCTCGAATACGTCGAACTGGACCCCGCGATACTCGGTGTCGCAGAGCGCCACTTTGCGCAAGCTTGGACTCGCGTGCGGAGCGATCCACGCGTACGCATCCACCCCATGGATGGGCGGTTGTTCCTCAAAACCAGCAACTCGAAGTTCGATGTCATCATCATTAACCTGCCCGACCCCTTTACCGCGCAGTTGAACCGCTTTTATACCCAGGAGTTTTTCATCGAGGCGGCGGAGAAGCTCAACCCCGGCGGAGTCCTGTCTTTCCAGGTGACATCGTCGGAGAACTACATCAGCCAGGAACTGGCCGACCTCTTGGGATGTCTCCAAAAGACGCTGCGCGCAGTGTTCCCTCAAGTGGTCGCCATCCCGGGCGAGACGGTGCACTTTCTTGCCTCGAATCAACCCGGCTCGCTCACTCTCGATCCCTCCGAACTCATGACCCGGCTTCGCGAGCGCCACATCCACACTCAGTATGTGCGCGAGTATTACATCCCCTTCCGCATGTCGCCGGACCGCATGCTCGATCTGCAACTGCAAATTGAGCCGCAGCCCGCGACGCCCATCAACCGGGATTTCACCCCCATCGCTTACTATTTTGACGTTGTCCTCTGGAGCTCGCGATTTCACTCCCACTGGCGCGAGTTACTGGAATCCCTGGCGCGGCTGAGATTCGGTGCGGTAGCGGGCGGCGTGGCCCTCGGCTTGTTTGGTCTGGCGCTGCTTGCGGCGCTGTATGAGCGCCTCAGAATTGCACGGCATCGCGGTAGCGGCGATTTTACATCGCCACAAGATGGCGATCCCGCAGACGCGGGATGGCCGCTACATCGCCGCAACGCCACGTTGGGCCTTTGTGTTGCCGCCATGGGATTCACCCTGCTGGGTCTTGAAGTGCTGCTTCTGCTTGGGTTTCAGGCCCTTTACGGATACGTTTACCAACAACTATCTATCCTGGTAGCCGTTTTCATGGTGGGGATGGCGGCAGGGGCGTGGCTGGCCTTGAGAAGCAGGAAGCTGGAAAGTCCGCTTGGCCTCTCATCCCGAGGAGTCCCGCAGGCGCGGGACGACGAGGAACCTCGCAAGTCCAGAGCGAGATTCCTCGCTTCGCTCGGAATGACAATACATACGTCGCTCGACCCAAAGATGTCTGCGGAAACGAGGAGAGCGTGGCGTTTTGAATTCCTCAGACTCGCGCTCCTGCAACTGCTGGCGGCTCTGGCCCCTCTTCTCCTCTACGCACTATTCGTCTTGCTTGAGGGCGTCAGAAGTCTGGCCGCGCTTCTCACTATCAGCCAGATAGTCTTCCCGGTGCTGGCGCTGATAGCGGGGTTGATGGGTGGATATCAGTTCCCGCTGGCCAGCCGCATTTACTTCGCGCGTTCGGACAATTCAAATCGCAACCCTGGGATGCTTTATGCCCTTGACCTGCTCGGAGCGTGCCTGGGAGCAGTGGCGCTGAGCGCCTACCTGCTCCCGGTCTATGGCTTCCTGCGAACCGCCATGCTCATGGGTGTGGTGAACCTTGCCCCGGCGGCACTGGCAGCCCTGGCGGCTTTTGAGTCGAGGGTTCGTCGAACGTAGGGGGCTGTGGAGTGATCGGCTCTGCGAAGACCAGAGCAGAAAACATGAACAGATCGGCATCCTCGTCCTTCCAAGCTTGCTCAGGAAGGCCCGCTTTCACGCACACCTGTTTAAGGAAAGTGTCCCTGTCCCAACCTTCTTCCGTAGGCACCTGAGGCAGCAGCACACCTTCATAGTCCCCCTTGCGGATGAGCAGTCCGTGCTGGCCCACATGGATCTGGTTGATGTCCTCAACTTTGCGCAGTGGTGAAAGCACTGAAATCTCGTATTCCAGAATCCCCAACTCGCTCTCGCTAACTGGCCGGAAGCGCCGGTCTTCGAGCGCGGCGAAGGCGGCCACATCCCGGACCGTTTCGGCGAGCGGTTTCACAGGCGACATATAGCCAATGCAGCCGCGCAAATCTCCATGCTCCTTCAAGGTCACGAAAGCGCCGCGGGCGTTCCGCAGGGCTTCAGGTTCATCCGCGGGCGGCGAGTAGAGCTTCTTTTCTCGAACCGCAGTTTCAACAGAGTTGCGTGCGATCTTCAGAAGCTGCTCCTTCTCGGCGGGAGTGAGTGAGAATTCAGCGCTTTTGCGCCCGTGCTTCTTGTTCTCTTTTTCAGCCACGAGCGCCACCGCCCCATAGCCGACCACGCGGCTCTTATCTCCTGTGACGTCTCCTGAATTTGCATACTTGAGGATCTGCGCGTGATGTGCGCCCAGGCGCTCCGCTGCGATCATGGCGGCGACGATGGGCCCGCCTCCGCAGGGGCCTCTCCAGATGTCACGCTGGGTGTTTTGTGAGAGGCTCAGGTAATCCCAATCTTCGATCATCTTCAGAATCTGGTGGTCCATCTGCTCTGCCTCGTCGTAGGGGTGATAATGGGAAAGGTCGGAGCTGACCAGAATGAGCGTGTTTGTGCCTTGCACTGCCTTTGCGAGAGCGATTCCCAGCGCGCGGCAAGTGTCGTAACTCGGGTCGCCCATGACGATGGGCACCATCTTGAACTGCCCCAGCACCCGCTGCAAGAACGGCAGTTGGTCCTCGAGGGCGTGTTCACCATACCGTCCACCCCGCACTTCCACTACTCCGTGTCCGCGGTCCGAGATTTTGATTGCCGAGCTCAGTTTGGCGAGCTTGGCGGAAAAGTCTTTGTCCACGGGAACGGCGCCGAAAGGCGTTTGGTAAGCCTCTCCGTCGTAAATGGAGGAGAAGGGAAACGACTCGTAATGCGAGGGAGCAATCACCACGACGCGGTCGTAGCGCCTGTCTTTGAGCTGGATATAACAGTAAGCTGCCACCCCGCCGGAGAATTCGTAGCCCGCGTGAGGACAGATCAGCGCGACTAAGCTGCCTTCCAGTTTCTCAGCCGGCGCATGCGCCAGAAATCCGTCGATCATCTTTCCCAGTTCGTTGGCGTCTGCGGGGTAGAAACTTCCTGCCACATAGGCAGGCCTGATCTTATGCTCTTCGCTCAAGCCAAGATTCTTAAGGCTGAGCACAAACAAGGCAATGGGGAGAAGCAGGACAAATAGGAATGGAGTTAGTTGCACCTTCATGTCTGGACCCTTGGCGAGGACTCACGGGCAGGCAATTTCCTAGTTTACACCTGAACTGCCCTCTGGGATGACCTTTTGTTAGAACCCTACCGCCAAACTCTGTGGCACTAGGCGGCAACTTCATGCTGCCCTCCTTCGACAGTGACGCCGAGGGCAGCCCAGACCCGGGTCAGTTGCCGCCTGCAATGGACTACAAACTGTGTGACAGGATTGCTTCCACTTCCTTGGGACCGATGTCTTGGCGTTCTCCGAGAGTTGTCCAACCGCGAGCTGCGAGGCGCTTGGAAACGGATTCGACGACATTCGGGGCCACACCGTAGTCCTTCAAACGAGTCTTCACACCCACCGACTCGAAAAATGTCCGGGTGTTCTGGATGGCCTGGTGGATCTTTTCATCCTCGGCGCCGGCGTGAATGCCCCAGACGCGTTCTGCATATTGCAGGAGTTTGGCGCGTTTGGCCTGCTTCCGCTCTATCAGGACTGCGGGAAAGACGACAGCCAGTGTTTGACCGTGATCCAACCCACGCAGTGCCGTGAGCTCGTGGCCGACCATGTGGGTCGTCCAGTCCTGCGGGACGCCGAGGCCAATGAGTCCATTAAGTGCCATAGTCGCACACCAACACAAATTGGCGCGTGAGTTGTAGTCGGCCGGATTGGCAAGCGTCTTAGGCCCTTCCTCGATCAGGGTGAGCAAGATCGATTCTGCAAACCGGTCCTGGAGCGGGGCGTTCGCCGGGTAGGTCAAATACTGCTCGAGTACGTGCGCAAACGCATCCACGATGCCGTTACCCACCTGGCGCGCAGGCAGCGTGAAGGTCACCTGGGGGTCGATGATGGAGAATTTCGGGTAGACGAGTGGGCTTGAGAAGGGAAATTTCTCCTGCGTACCCGCCCGCGAGATGACAGCAAAAAAGTTCATCTCAGAGCCGGTAGCCGGGAGCGTCAACACAGCACCGAGCGGAACGGCAGCGTTGACAGGCGCATGCTTGGCCAGAATATCCCAAGGCTCGCCTTCAAATCTTGCTGCCGCGGCAATAAATTTCGTGCCGTCCAAGACCGAACCGCCACCCACCGCGAGCAGGAATTCGATTCTTTCGCGTTTCACCACTGCGACGGCCTTCATGAGTGTTTCATAGGCGGGGTTGGGCTCGATGCCGCTGAACTCGCTTACAGTGTGCCCTTCGAGAGCGGCCATCACCTGGTCATAGACACCGTTCCTTTTGATGCTGCCACTACCGTAGGTCACAAGCAACCGCGCGCCCGCAGGGACAGCGCCGCGAAGCTTCGCGATCTGGCCCTTTCCGAAGAGAATCTTCACCGGATTGAAGAATTCAAAGTTCTCCATTTGTCCTCCTTCAGCCCGCTTAGGCTCGCCACACGCCGGGGATGGCTTGCTGGCAGTATTGGCATTTGCCGTTGTGGATGTGCACCGTGCCGACGGTGTAGCCGGTGCGTTCCACAACAAACTTGTGGCACTTGGGGCAATAGGTATTCTCGGCGGGGTGGCCAGGCACATTGCCGATGTACACGTAGTGAAGACCTTCGGCGTCGGCGATGGCCTTGGCGCGCTCCAGCGTCTCGAGGGGCGTGGGAGGAAGGTTCTTCAGAAGGTATTCGGGATGGAAGCGGGAGAAGTGGAGCGGAACGTCCGGTCCCAATTCGGACTTGACCCACTTGGCGAGGCCTTTGAACTCCGCGTCGCTGTCGTTCAAAGTGGGGATCACAAGGTAAACGATCTCATTCCATACCCCGTGCTTGCGGATGGTCACCAGGCAATCGAGCACCGGTTTCAGCTCGGCGTTGACCACTTCCTTGTAGAACTTCTCTGAATAAGCTTTCAGGTCCACCTTGATGGCATCCACCTGGCGGCACAGTTTCTGCAGAGGCGCTTGTTGGATGTAACCGCCGGTGACGATCACGCTCTTGACGCCCACGCCGTGACTAGCCTCGGCGCAATCGGCCATGTATTCGTAAAATATCACAGGCTCGCTGTAAGTGTAGGCGATGGTTGGGCACTGGTACTGCCGGGCCAACTCTGCCACCCTCTGCGGAGGCGCGTAGCTCGATCGGACCTGCTCCGGGCGGACCTGGGAAATATCCCAGTTCTGGCACATCTTGCAGTTCACATTGCAGCCCGCGGTGGCAATGGAGAAGGCGACGGTGCCAGGGAGAAAATGGAAGAAGGGCTTCTTCTCGATGGGATCAACATGAGCCGTCACCACGCGGGAGTGAACCATGGTGTAATAGGTGCCGCCGCGGTTTTCACGCACCCCGCAATAGCCGCGCTCCCGGTCGTCGATGACGCATTCGCGCGGGCAGAGCTTGCATTTGATTTTCCTGTAGGCCTGTTTATCGTAAAACCTGGCTTCCTTGATGAATTGCGATTCGTCCTCCGCGAGCGGAGCAGCGAAGATGGGGACAGCATCCTGCCGTCCGATAACTGCCCCGGCGCAGGCGGCGAGGCAGGGAAGGGAAGCAGCCTTCAGAAAAGCTCGCCGGTTGAAGGCGAGGCTGGTTTCTTCGGGGCGAACTCGCGGCGTCCGAGACGAGGCCTCGAGGAGTCGCAAATCATGTTTCACTGCCATCAGAACTCCACCTCGGGATTCCAGATTCCAAATTCAAAATTCCAGAAGCTGCAGACCATGTTTCGTTGCCATCAGACTTCCACCACCTTAATGTTTTGGGGATCGTTGGTCCCCAGACGGTGTTGCGCGTCCGCAGCCGTTGTGATGTAAACAGGCTCGCGCTTCATGTCCCGCAACGATTTCATGCCCACTTCGGCGCGCTTCTTTTCGATAATTTGCCAGCCTGTGTGGTCGAGCGCCACAGGGTCGCGCCCGAGGAGCAAGCCATTATACGGCCAAGTCCAGTGAGGCATGAAAGAGGGCCCGCCCTCGTATTGTGCTGTGGTGGCGTCGCAGATGTGGAGGCGGACCTTGTTACGAATGGGGGGCAGCATGAAAACGTCGGCCACGTAGGGATTGCCGACGTTCATGTGGTATTTGTTGGGGTTGTGGATGGCGCCAAACATACTCTTGAGCGCAATGGTCACGCCGGCAATGCCGTGGTCCTTGAGCACAGGCAGATTGATGACGGCGTCGCAAACCTGGGTGAGAGTTCGTGCGATCAAGCTTCCGACACTTCCGAAAGTGGCCAGTTCATCTTCGAAACCCAACGTATCGTTTCCGAAACAGCGAATCCCGGAGCCGCGCTCGACGATCTTGAAGCGCGCGCTTTCGAGGTCAGAATTCAGCCGATCCCAAATGACGATTTCCTTGATGCCTGCCTGCTGGAGACGTTCGCAGATGGCGTCCACCAACTCTGGGCGCGTGGAATTGCCTCTGCCGGCAAGACAATTCACCTTGAGCCCGACCACTTCGCCGGGTCGCGCGACCTTCCTCCAGGCCTCCAGAGATGAATCGCAGTCGTACAAGGCCTGCATGGCACGGTCCAGACAATTGAGGAGCCGCGAGGAATCCAAGCTGGCGGGAGTGGACCTGAGGTTGGAGTCCCGGGAGATTACGAGGCGCGATGCGGAAGGCGTGGCGCCGTACCCGGCTTGGGAACCAAGCCTACTGTAAACCCCACCTGCCAACAGCGAGCCGCCGAGGCTGATACTCCTCTTCAGAAAGGCGCGCCGAGTTCTCTTGCCTGCGTTTAAGGGCATAAGAGTACTCCAGGTCTCCTTCAGGCGAGGGAGTCGGAGGTTTTCTTACACCACTTACAGGCGGACGACCCTGCCCCTTTTTGCGAGCAGGCACCATCAATCTTGTAGCACGTCTTGGGCCAAATTGCCAGCGGTACGATCAGGACATGAGTTTGGCGGTCAGCACCACCCCGACCGAAACTCGAAAATGGAAAATGGAAACTGGAAACTAGGTCCAATTTAACGCCCATGCCACCACCCCCGACCCCTTCCTCAACCGAGAAGCTGTGAAATAATCCCTGGATGAGCAAAAGCATTTCACACAAACGCGCGAAGTCGTAGAAGGCGCAATGAAAACAAAGCAGTTGTTCTTTGCGAGTCTTTGCGCCTTGGCGTCTTTGCGTGAGATTGTTTATTTTTTCACAGCTCCTGAGGAAAGGGCTTCTTATCCCAAGTCACGCGCCTGAGAGCGAGCATTTGTTTGGAAGCTGACCAAATATGCTGCCGCGGCAAGCAAACCGGGGACGGTCACCTGAGGTGCATGGGGAAGTTTTTCGAAGCTGGCCGGGGGTGCGTTTGAAACCATTATGGCGGGGCAGCCCACTGCCTGTGCCGCCAGCAAATCGCACTCCGAGTCGCCGATGAGGAAGGTGTCCTCAAAGGTAAAGTGATGCTCGGCCTGGGCCTTAAGCAGCAGATCCGGCTTCGGTTTTCTGCACGGGCAGTCATCCTCTGCCCGGTGGGTGCAATAGTAAACACCGCGTATTCGTCCCCCTTGCGCGCCAGCCTCTTTTACGAACTTGCGGGTGATTTCCTGCAAGTCGGCGGCGGTCATCAGGCCCTTCCCAACTCCCGCCTGATTGGAGACGACGATCACATGGTAGTTTTTTTCAGTCAGAAGACGCAGCCCCTCAAGGGCGCCAGGCAGGAAAATAAATTTTTCCCAGCAGGTAACATAGCCGCCGACGATGCGCTGATTGATGACTCCGTCGCGGTCAAGCAGGACGAATCTAGGCATTCCCAGCATCCCCTCCGTCAGCGCCCCTGCCCACCGGGTTAGGCCTCAAGCCTTCGCCTGACCTTCCCGAAGGAGATAGCGGCTTAGCGCATCCTGCCACGCTGGAAGGAGGCCAAGCCCTTCGCTTTCCAACCGCGTGTGAGCGAGCCGTGAATTTCTTGGCCGCGGAGCGGGCCGGTCTGAGGCCGAGGTGGGAATTGCAAAAACTCGAACGGGGCTCAGCGCTGCCTGCCGAAGGATCTCTTGGGCAAACTCAAACCAGGAGCAATAGCCCCGGTTCGTCACGTGATAGATGCCAGGGCTTCCCCTCACCACAATCTGTTCCAACTTCTCGGCCAGATCCATAGTGTAGGTGGGTGCCCCAACCTGATCGTCCACCACGCGGAGCGACTCCCCCCGTTGGGCTCGCTGCAAAATGGTGCGAACGAAATTCTTGCCCAAAGGGCCGAAAAGCCACGATGTCCTTACAATCCAGGCAGCCTCGAGCAATTCCGTGACGTGTCTTTCGCCTTGCAGCTTGCTCTGGCCGTACACGTTGAGGGGGTTGGGCCGATCGTCCTCCTCGTAAGGAGTTGGCTTCTGACCATCGAAGACGTAGTCAGTACTGACGTAAAGCATGGGGAGGGAGGTCTGCCGGCAAGCCACAGCCACATTACGAGTGCCCTCCGCGTTCACCTGGAAAACGAGATCGGGCTGGTGCTCGCAGTCGTCCACAGAGGTAAAAGCAGCGGTGTGGATCACAACCTCGGGCTGGGTGCTGTCGAAGGTTCGCTGCACAAGGTCGAGATCGGTGACGTCGACTTCGGGCAGATCCGCAGGAACGACCTGATGGCGCGCCCCAAGGTGGGCCGTTAGGTCTCGACCTAACATCCCGCGGCTTCCTGTAATCAAGATTCGCACAGCGTTCTACAGTTGGGCAAGGGAGGGACTCTATTCGCTCCCCCTTGCGCGACCAAGTTGGTAGCCCGCAAAAGAGAATCGAATGTCCCCGCGTCCGTCCACCAGCCTTCCAGAATACTGTAAGTGAGAGTGCCATCGGCCAAGTACTGGTTGTTCACGTCCGTGATTTCGAATTCTCCTCTGCCTGAGGGTTGCAGCTTACGGATGCGGTCGAATACCGTCGCGTCATACATGTAAATGCCAATCACGGCGTAGCGGGACTTTGGTTCCTTGGGTTTTTCCTCGATGCGAACGATTCGACCGCCTTCCAAAGCCGGGACACCAAAGCGCTCCGGGTCAGCAACTTCCTTCAGGATGATATGGGCGCCCCATTCTTGTTTCTTGAATTGCTCGCAGGCCGCGATAATATTCCTCTCAATGATGTTGTCGCCGAGAACTACGCAAATCTTGTCGCGATCCGCAAAATACTCCGCCAAGCGGAGCGCGTCAGCAATCCCGCCTTCGCCTTCCTGGTAGGTGTAGTTGATATGCTTGAGACCAAAATCCTTTCCATTGCCCAAGAGGCGCAAGAACTCACCCGCGTCCTGCCCTCCCGTCACCACGAGAATGTCTCTGATCCCCGCATTGACCAAAGTCTGGACGGGGAAAAAAATCATGGGGCGGTCGTACACAGGAAGAAGGTGCTTGTTGGTTACACGCGTGAGAGGAAACAATCGCGAACCGATCCCACCAGCCAATATGACACCTTTCATGAGCTACTAGCACCTCGTTTCTCAGTGAAGAAGTTGCGTATCTGGGAGCATCTCAAAAGCTTCCATCCGAGCCTGGAGAAGAGATTTGCACTTCCTTTCTTGTGTTCCGGGATACGGCTGTGGAAAATGTAGCCTTAGATCCGATTCCAAGAACGACAGCAAAGAGCAAGGCGTTGGCGGGGATCTGTAAGTTAAAGTCCATGGTGGAGTGGATTAGCAAGGCTGCCGCGCTTCCTGTACACGCCAGCAAAACTGAACGGCGGTAAGGGTTGCGCGCTCCGACGTAAGCTAGGATCATCTTGAACAGCAAGCCTATTATCGGGATGAAGAGCAACGCTGCGCCGAGAATCCCCGTGTCATTGGTCACTTCGAGATAGTCATTGTGCGCATGGTCGATAAGCAAATCCAGCGAGGTAGTCTGATAGCGTCGAAAAGCGATTACGAATGTTCCCAAGCCTGTACCCACGGTCGGATAATCCCTAATGATGCCACTTGCCTGTTTCCAGATGGCAGCACGTCCGGAGGTGTCTTCAAGAGCCGAGGGCTTGAGGGTCTCAAATCGGCTGATCACGGGATCAAGCCCAATCCAAACAGCATAGGTCATCGCGCAAGCGATGACCAGCAAGGTTATAACCATCCAGGCTCGGCGGCCTCCTCCAAGCCGGCCCAAAAAGGCCATTAAGATGAGACTCGCCAAGACCGAGAAAATGCCCATGCGCGAGCGGGAAAAGACCACAGCAACGAGCAGAAGGATCACGATGAACACATAAAAGAGGATTTGCGGGTTCAACGACCGTGAATACCGGCCACCGCGCAAGCGTCTTTCGGGGACCCCATGGGATGACATTGGTTGGAGGTTGTAAAAGACCATCATCGCCGCAAAGGGGATTACCAATTCCAGGAACCCGGCGAAATGATTATGATTAATGTAGGTGCCGGTGGCCTCGTCTGTGTAGAATTGCTTCGTGAAGCCATAGATCTTTTGATAACCTGTCAAATACTGAACCATCCCGTAGGCGGCTTCCAGGGAACCGAGCACGATCAAACCGGTTGTCAGGACCTTCTTACCTTCCCTGACCTCGAAGGCGTAGGCTGCCAAAACGAAAGCTGCCAAATAGGCGACCAACTTGAAGAATCCGAGTAGCGTGTCGTGAGGATATAAGCTGAGAGTCGCCCAGTGTGCCGCTCCAAGGTTAAGCGCGGCTTGAAGCCCCGGGAATAAACGATTCGGAGAAAGCCAGGACACGACTCGTACAGGGAGGGGGATCATCTGGAGAAGCACGAGGCAGAGGAAGGGAAGAATCCAAAGTGGAAGCGGAAGATCTATTTTCCCGTCTATGGTCTGTCTGACCAAAACAACAAGCGCTAAGAGGAAGAGGGCCACCTCCATGGCGGTATAGGCGGGAGATTGCACACCCCCGAAAGCCAGGACGGAGCCTGTGATGATAAGCAGAAGACCCCATTCAACAATTTTCTTCACTTATTTTCAATCTCCTCTATCTTAATAGGCGTTCTTGCTAAAAAAGCCTCTCCAAAGGGTCGCACAGATGATTCTAATGTCGAACCACAGGGACCAGTTCCGTAGGTAGTGGAGGTCGCATTCCACCCGTTTGGCAATCGACGTATCGCCGCGCCAGCCGTTGACTTGCGCCCACCCTGTGATTCCAACCTTCAGGTAATGGCGGGTGTTATATTGGGCGACTTCGTGCTGAAATTTCTTTACAAAGTACGGCCGCTCCGGCCGTGGACCGACCACACTCATGTCACCCCGCAGCACATTGAAAAACTGAGGCAATTCGTCGAGATTGCTGGCCCGCAGAAAGGCCCCCAGCCTTGTCCTTCGGGGGTCGTCGCCTGTTGTCCATCGGGTATCGTCTTCCTCAGGGTTGCCCGTTCTCATGGTCCTGAACTTGTACAAACGAAACAACCGCCCATTCAAACCTACGCGGTCCTGGCCGAAAAAAATAGGCCCTGGGGAGGTCAGGCGGATGGCCACCGCGATGAGCAACATCAAGGGGGCAGTAAGAATGACAGCCACCGTTGAGAATGCCAGATCAAAGGACCTCTTAAGAATTGAGTAGGTTATCGATTCAGACGGGCTGGCTTTCAGATCCAAGAGGGTTACATCGCCGAAATGAAATGAGGTATTCTGGAATGAAATTCCCGACCCGAAATCCAGAATTGCCCTGACCGGAACACTCATATGCTCCAGCTTGGAGACGATGTTGCGAATGTCCATAAGGAGCGAGGGAGGAACCGCGACCACTACATCGTCGACCTCCGGTTGGACCCCCATGTTATCCAACGCCTCAAATTCCAGCAGGGGGGTGCAGGCTGGGGATGGGGTCTGTCCAGGTAATCGAACGAATCCCACCACGCTGCAGGGGATCACCGTCGACTCGAGGAGGGAACGTACCGTTCGGCTTGCGTACTCGTCGGCTCCAATGACAAGGAGGCGGGAGCAGTCCTCGCCTCTGCGACGCAAACTCTCCAGGTACACCCGAAAAGCTGCCTGAGTGGCGAAGACAAGGATGAAGAGGGCCACTCCACTGAAAACCACGAAGAGCCGGGAAAAGCTGACATTCCGGTAGAAAAAGGTGGCGCCGGTTGCTACTAAGTAAGTGGCTGTGCTGGCCACGAGGGCGCGTCGGGTGGCATTTCGTGACGGGACAAGATAATCGACGCGCGAGAGGTCGTAATGCTCAACCACGATGGCCCATGCCAGCGTCGTCAACAACAACAATCCAAAATAGGCGGAGTAGTCCACACCTGCACCTATAACGGGGATCAGACCAATATCAAAGCGGACATAGGCCGCGATCCCAAAGGCTGCAAGAGGCAGCAGGAGCACGGACAGCCGCAGCGCAAACTCGATGTGATTGAGACGTCTTCGAATCATTGCTTCAACTGAGCTAAGTCGGAGTGGGCACATGTCAAGCAAGCCTTCAACATGCAGCCTGGAAATACCTGTCGGCAAGAGCCAAGGAAGCTTGCATCAGGCCCGATCCCTTCGCTTGCTCACACCCTTCGCGACGCAGACTTGAAGACTAAGATTCTCGATTATAAGCCAGCAATGAACTTTCTTGAAGGGCCCTCGCCACCCGGTAGTGGGTCGGTTTGATGTGGAAGTGGCTTCCCGAAGCAGCCGAGAAAGCTTACGCCGACACGTGGTCCGTCAGTTGACGTGTAAACTCGCCGCTACAACGTTCTTCCGGACGAGGGCCTTTCTGCTTGCTTGACACGAGACGGAATACAACGATTATGGATTAATAGTGACCTAAGAGATGTGCGTACCTGGAAAAGTTCACACTCCTCTGGTCTAAAGTCGAACCAACCCACGGAGCTGGAGTTCCTGGGACTTCAGCGTTCCTTCTGAAAGCTACCCCCGTACCCTTTGGGATGCTTCTGCTTCCATGCCCAGGCAGACCGTATTATGGTTTTAAGGTCAGAATGCCGAGCCTCCCATCCCAGTTCGCGGTGCAGCTTTCCCGCACCGGCGACAAGAACTGCCGGGTCCCCAGGGCGGCGTTTTCCGACACGGACATCGAGCTTGCGCCCGGCAATTCCCTCGACGGCTTTCACCACCGCACGTATCGAATATCCCCTACCGTGGCCGACATTATATATCCTCAAACCCAATTTCGGAAGGAAGCGCAGAGCCAGGATATGTGCCTGCGCAATATCCAGAACGTGCACGAAATCTCGGACGCACGTGCCGTCTGAGGTCGGATAATCATCTCCATAGATCTCAAAGGAGCCTTCGGGACTGGAGGCTGCGGCTAGCAAACGGGGCAGGAGATGGGTCTCCGGCCTGTGATCCTCGCCCAAATCGCCGGTTGCACCCGCAGCATTAAAATATCTTAGGGCTGCACAGTTGATTCCATAAGCGCCATGGTACCAAGCTAGCGCCCGTTCAATCACCAGTTTAGTCTCACCGTACGGGTTAACTGGGCTAGTAGGATGATCCTCCCGGATGGGAATACTCTTAGGTTCGCCGTAGACCGCAGCACTGGAAGAAAAAATCAGCCTTTGTATCTTCAATTCAGCCAACACCCCAAGGAGAGAGAGCGTGCCGCTGACATTGTTGCGGTAAAACAGATGAGGATCACGAACTGATTCTTCCACCAAGGCGCTGGCCGCAAAGTGCATTACAGCTTCAATCTGGTGCTTCTTTAATACTCGCTTGAATTTTTCTGTATCAGCGATGTCTCCCCTTACCAACTGAACTTGATCGACGACCGCTTGGCGGTGTCCCTCCGTGAGATTGTCGTAGGCAACAACGTGGTGCCTTTGCCTCACCAGTTCCGCCGCACACACACTGCCCACATACCCAGCCCCACCTGTCACTAGAATGTTCATACTTCAGTATGCCCCCTCGCACTTCAAGACTTTCCACGCCGTCAAGCACACAATCTCGCAATCGTACCACAAAGACCAGTTCTGGGCTTAACACACATCCATTTTGCCCCGCTCCTCCTAAGACACTTCCTGCCGGCCGCTTACCTGCCCATGGCCCGTAATTCCCGCTCTCACAGTCCGGAGGCGAGCCTTTGAATCTGACGTGCCGGGCTGACCTGTCTCGATGCTCTTGATCGGGAACAACGCTCGAATTCGGGCGTTTCAGCGTTCTGTTTGCGATCCGAGCCTGGCTTCCCAGTAAAGCTTGAGTTCGCGAAGAGTGTCTGCTAACGCGCGGCGGGGTTCCCACCCGACGGCAAGTCTGGCTTTCGAATAGTCGCCCCAAACCTCAGCCGCTTCCTGATCGCGCATCAGGGACTTGTCAACCAAGATCTGGACGGGCTTCGAGGTGCAGGAGATCGCCATCTGCAGGATGGTCTCTACGGAGACGGGATGGCCCGAACAAAGCTGGTAAACTTCACCCGGCATGCCCCCTTCCAGCAAATCGCGGTAGCCACGGACGATGTCTCGGACGTCGCTGAAGTCTCGTACCACATGCGTATTTCCGGTAACAACTGTGGGCGGGCGCAGTCCCAATTCGATTTCCGCTACCTGCCGTGCAAATCTGGAGCACACGAAGTTCGATGACTGGCGCGGCCCGGTGTGATTAAACGGCCTGACCCGGACGATGGGCAGCGCATAGCTTTGAAAAAACTGCAAAGCCAGAAGCTCGGCAGCCGCCTTACTCCCGGCGTAGGGATTGACCGGGCGCAGTTCCATCTCCTCGCGCATGGGGAGTTTCTTCGGAGGAACATGGCCATACACTTCCGATGAGCTGATGAAGAGTAAACGGCAGTCCATCCCCACCCGGAGCCAGGCCGAGAGGAGATTCAGGGTGCCCATGAAATTCACCTGATAGGTCAGGTCTGGGATCTCGCAGGATTCTGAGGGAGATGAAAGGGCGGCAAGGTGGTAAATGCGCTGGGGCCGGGATGACCTCAACAGTTCGAGCAAACAGTCAAAGTCGCGCACATCCCCACGGCTGATTTGCAGATGTCCTTCGATCTGCCTAATGTTTTCCAGATCTTCATTGGGGCTTAGCAGGGCAATGACTTCCTCGCTCTGGTCTAGCAGGTGCTCAGCCAGGTGCGACCCCGCGAACCCTGCACATCCTGTAATCAGCGACTTCATTGCGTAGCCGGCCTGACTGAGGGAACTGCAGCTTCGTTCCGAAGCCGCGCGAGGTCCTCATCCACCATCATTTTGACAAGGCCTTCGAAGCTGACTTTTGGCTTCCAGCCCAATTCTTGCCGAGCTTTCGACGCATCGCCGAGCAAGTGATAGACCTCAGCAGGCCGCAAGAAAGCGGGGTCAGTTTCCACGTAATCTCGATAATCCATGCCCAGGTGTCCGAATGCCATTTCCAAGAGCTGCCGGACGGAGTGAGCAACTCCGGTAGCCACCACGTAGTCTTGCGGTTTTTCCTGCTGCAACATCTGCCACATGGCTTGCACGTAGTCACCGGCAAATCCCCAGTCGCGTTCTGCGTCAAGGTTTCCCATCTTGAGCTTTGATTGCAGACCAAGCTTGATCCGCGCGGCTCCGTAACTCACTTTCCGGCTCACGAATTCCAATCCGCGCCGGGGCGACTCGTGATTGAACAGAATTCCCGAACACGTGAAAAGGCCGTAGCTCTCACGATAATTAACGGTAATCCAATGGCCGTAGAGCTTGGCCACGCCATACGGGCTGCGTGGATGAAAGGCTGTCTGTTCATTTTGCGGGCTCTCACGCACCATCCCGAACATTTCGCTGGAGGAGGCCTGGTAGAATCGTATCTTTGGATTCACCAATCGGACGGCCTCGAGTATGCGGGTCACCCCGAGTGCTGTGAATTCGCCCGTCAGCACCGGCTGGTTCCAGGAAGTGGGGACAAAGGATTGGGAGGCCAAATTATAGACCTCCTGGGGCTCGGTCTGTTGAAGAGCGCTGATCAGAGAGTTCTGGTCAAGGAGGTCTCCCGGTATCAGCTCGATTCTGTCTTGCAGATGGTACAGCCGCTCGAAATTCACCGTGCTGCTTCGTCGAACTACGCCGCAAACACGATAACTTTTTGAAAGCAGAAACTCAGCCAAGTAGGATCCGTCTTGCCCGGTTATCCCCGTGATCAGCGCGGTCTTGCTCATCCATTCCCCCTCTTGGTAGTCCTTCGGGCCTACGGAGCCAGAAGCCAGCAGTCAGAAGTCAGAATAAAGGGTCCTCAGATCCAACCGAACGTGCCTGTACTTCGGCACTTCATGTAGTTCGGCTGGGGATCTGTTTCCGATCCCTGAAGAAATTTCGCGCCAGCGACAATCCGCACATCCCGTATAAACCCGCCCAAACCGACCAATTCAACAGAAAATGGTATTGCGAGGCGCAATGCTTCCTGTAAACAAGCCAGAGGGCTTTATACCACCAATAGATCATGAAGTAACTTCTCCTATTACTGCTCTGACTCTTGTAGTGCGTGACCTTAGCCTCAGGATAGTATATAACCTTCCATCCGGCCCGCCTGGCGCGGTAGCACCAGTCCAAGTCTTCGCCGTACATATAGAATTGCTCATCCAGAAAACCGATCTCCCGAACTGTCTTCGCGCTGATCATCAGCAGGGCGCCCACCACCGAATCAACCTCGTGAATGTGGTCCTCGTCAAGGTAAGTAAGCTGATACTTGCCGAACCGCGGGCTATTGGGAAAGAGGGTGTCCAGGTGCAAGGCTCTATATAGGAACATCGATGGTGTTAGGAACGACCGTTTACAGGGCCAGTCAAGTGTCCCGTCCGGCTTCACTAGTTTGCATCCCGCAATCCCAGCCCCGGGGCAGCGGTCCATGTAAGCCACAAGATCATCAATCGCTCCCCGCGTTATCAGCGTATCCGGATTGAGCAGGAGGAAATGCCGGGCCCGGCCTGAGTAGAGCCGTAGCGCCTGATTGTTGGCAGCGGCGAATCCTAGATTCGAAGTATTCGAGATGATTTCAGCTCTGGGGAATTCCCGCCTGACCATGCCGACAATATCCTCCGTCGAGGCATTGTCAATGACCACTACCGAATACGAAACTCTGCTTGTTCCTTGGAATACCGATTCAAGGCAGTTCTTCAGCAACTCCAACCCGTTCCAGGTTACAATCGATATGCAGACATCAACCATTGACAGTTGACCTTTCGTTCGCCCTCAGTCGCATGCCAAGTGCGCTTTCGGACCTGTCGCGCCATCGACAAAAGGGGTATGGAACCACAAAGCCATTTAGCGAACGAGAATGCCGCTCCTTGCTCAGCCAACATGGGAAAGCAAACGAGTTGTTCAGGTATCCTAACGCTCCCCCCTCCTCGGGCTCGCGTCGAAGCAAACGAATTTCCTCACGCGGCCGCTGAACCATTTCCCCCGCAACAACGCTCTGAACTGCGCTGAAGAGACTGTGCGATTTGCCTGAATATTCCTTCGCTTCCTCCGCACCATAGGGAGCTGCCGCAGCACTTCGAGCTTCGCGGAGACGAACGGGCGTAAAAGGCCCTTCCGCGTGAAGTACAGCAAACCGCCCACATCATATAGAAGATGAGATAAGCCGTGGCGCAGAAGCAGGGGCGTGGGCATATTCTTAAGGTAAACGAACTCCACGTTTCTCTGGGAATAGAAAACCTGCCAGTCCGGGAGCTTCGCCAAACTGGAGCGATACTTGTGAAACACAACTGCTTGCGGGACAAACCGGCATCGGAAACCTTGGAGCCGCGCCCGCATGGCAAGATCATAATCTTCGTAAATCAGGAAGAAATCTTCATCCAGGTATCCGATTCTTTCGAGCATCGCCCGGCTATAAACGCCGGCTCCACCTGAGGGTCCAAAGGGCTCCAGGTCAGGGCCATACTGCCCCCGGTCGATCTCGAAGCGCCCGATCTCCTGGGCAGTCCCTGCTGGAGATACTGTGAACCCGCAATTATCAATCACCGAGGGCGAATCGGCAAACAGCATCTTGCACGCGAACATCGCAGCATCCGAGTGCGTCTGTATGGCCTGATGAATGGCGTTCAGAAACTCCGGGACAACTTCCGCATCGTTGTTCAGAAGTACGATCCATTCCCCACTGGCCCTTTTGATCCCTTCGTTATTTCCCCCACAAAACCCGAGGTTCTTCGGCAGGGGGACAACGATGACCTGCGGGAAGCGCTTCGTAACGAACTCCACGGAACTATCGGTCGAGCCATTGTCGACGAGGATGACTTCAAAGTCGCGGAGGCTCTGCCTCTGCAACGAGCCCAGGCACTCTTCCAGAAAGGGCTTGCCATTCCAGTTGAGAACGATGACACTGAACTGAGCCGATCTCATGACAAGCGCCTCTACAGAACAAGAGCGCCCTTAAATGCCCGCAAGTATGCAAGGGGGGCGTTCCGCCATTGTCTCCGCGTCTCAGCCTTCGGACTTATTGAAAGTAAGGCAACGACAGGCAGCTTCAGTAGGAGCGTCGTCAGGGCCGTCAGCTTTACAAGGGAATACTGAATAGGCCCGCGACGCTTCTTGAAAAACAGGAGCAGCGACTTGATATACAAATCGACTGTTTCTGCGGCTTCCAGGCCCGCGAAAGAGGCCCCACCGTAATGGGTCAGACAGGGTCCGGGAACGTACACGATCTTCCAACCACCCCTTCCTAGGCGCTCACAAAGGTCAACGTCCTCAAACCAGAAGCAAAAGGCCTCGTCGAAATCTCCCACTTGGTCGAGCGCTTCCCGCCGCACGAGCAGCGCGCATCCGCCCACCTGCTCGATAGGCCAAGGCTCTTGCCGTTGCTCATCCAAAAGCTTGTCCGCGAGTAACGCTCTCCTCGTGATGGGATTTGACGGCCAGACATGGTGGAGCCAAAGCAGCGTCACGAGTGTGTCCGGCAGCCTAGGTAACCGACGATAATAACCGAGCTGCACGGAGCCATTCGAGTTCAGCAGCTTTGGTCCTGCCGCGCCCACGTCAGGGTGCGCATCCATATAACTCACCAACTCTTTCAAGCAGCCTTTATGGAGAATGGTGTCGTTGTTCAGGACAAATACGTATCGCCCAGAACTGGCTGCAATCGCCTGGTTGTTTGCGGTCGAGAAGGCCGCATTCTCCCGGTTGCGGATTAGGCAAACCTGAGGGAACCTCTCGGCAACCATCTCAGGGCTCCCATCCTGGGACGCGTTGTCCACAACTATGATTTCGCCTGACAGTTCAGACTCCTGAAGGTCATCCAGGCAGGACTTGATGCAGGTTCTCAGCAGGTCCTTCTGGTTGCGATTTAGTATGCAAATCGAAAGCTGTGGAACCGAAGCCGACTCCATTTTACACCATTGGGTTAGCCTGATCGATATGTCTCTCTGCTTCCTTTGTACCAATCACCATATCTTGATACGAAGTAAATTACTCCCGCCCCTCGAGGGTCCGTTGCGAATTGCTCCCTGAATCCTCATCTGCACGAAAAATCGACTACAATCTCATGCCTCCAGCGGTCAAGTGCCGCGCGCAAAACCTCTAATCATAAGTCTCGATCCCTCTTGGCTCTCATGTCCGATCTGAGGCAAAAGGGCTCCGGAGCCTATAGGGCGCATCATCATGGAGGAACGCGCTATTGTCCGGGACTTGGCTGCTGGGCAACTTCCTGCTGGCAGAGATGATGTCGAATGGAAGAATCGGGTCTATGACGCATACCTGCAAACCCAAATGGTCCATCAACCTGACTACTAACTTGGTATCGAAAACATGGTGGTGCAAGCATCTGTTAGTCATGTTACTCCTCGATCGCTCCCTGAACGCCTCAAGGGTTCCGGACTGCGGGTCTTTTGCCAGATCGTGAAGTTCCAGAATTTCGGGGAGATGGGTAAGGTCATTCTCGGGGGTTCCCCGCTCGTAGTCCTGAACTAGGTGAGCCAAAGAGGTCACAGGCCGGCGATGATCGAACGTCCCGTCCTTATGCGGGACGACCAGGAGCAGTACGCCGCCCTCCTTCAAGACCCGAAGCCACTCCCGCAGAGCCCGGAGCGGATTCGCCACATGCTCCAGCGTGTGCGAAGACAGGACGAAATCGTAACTTTCCGAGGCGACATTCCTCAAGTCAAGCGCTTCGCAAATGTATTGATATCCAGGCTGGCGGTCTTTGTCATAACGGTACGTTCGACCCTCCTGGATGGACCCCTGCCAGATCGTCCTGGGGCTGAAATTGACATTGTCGCAACGGCCTGCAATGGGGTAAACGGGAAAACGACCGCTGCGGGAGAAGATCTTGGTTGGCCCGCCGATTTCGAGCCCCACCTTCTCCCTCAAGAGTGGCTCACATTTCCGGAAGCCTCGTACGGCCAAGCCGAGTTTGCGAGACAAGCCTTCGGCCAGGACCTTACTGATCGAGTGCGACCTCGACATTTCGGTCAGCTTCTTCAGTTTGCCTGCCATTGACATTGGTGAACGTAAAGGATTGCCACGCACAACCCCTGGCTGGAATCCCGCGGTTTCGTTCCTCTTGCATCTGGTTGGACCAAAATTATCTACCTATTCCCCGGCACCAGGTTCGCGCACCCTGCATGGGCCAGGCAACCGAATCAACACGGATGATGGCCCCTGCAATTGATTTCACCTCAAAACTCACCGAACCCGATAGTCGGACGTCAGAGAGCGACCGACTCCCGCGTACGACCCCTGCCGGTGGGAGAAGGCAGCCGTTGCTCCCTTGAACCCCGGGAGGTGTGGGCACCCTCCCTCGATTCGAGGTCAGCGCCCACACGATTGTGGATAATGTCGGTCATCAACAGCGCGAACGTGAAAGCTCCCATGCCGGTTGAGGATACGAAGTAGGGGTTTGTCACGCAGCCAGCGAGATAAGCCGACAAACCGCCAAGGACTCCGAAGGCGATTGCGCGGTTAAGCGGATCTTTCGCACCTTTAGTCGTCCTGTAAAGATGCCGGACAAGCCAAAAAAGGAAAATGCTCCACAAAGCGCAACCTACGATACCCATTTTCATCAAGAACGCCACGGGCTGCAATTCATAACTAAAAGGATTTGTGATACTCCGCACCAAATCAGGTACCGTTGCACCGTAGCCGTTTCCAATAATAATGTGCTCGTTCGCCTTGTCCATGAGAGGCCAAAACTGGCCAAACCGGATATAATTGCTTGGTTCATACCAGTCGAACGACATCGCGAATCTCTGGTGGACGGAAGAAACGAAAGATGGGGACAAAAGAGCCAGTGACCCTATGACTATCATCAGCCCGAAGGCAAACGTAAGCTTTTTCTTGAGACCAGAAAACCAGAGTACGACCGCGATCCCCAGCAGTGCACCCAGCCAAAGACCTCTTGACCCGGAGGATAGCAAACCAGTCGCTGTGCAGGCAACGGCCAGTTGCGCGTAGAGCTTTTGTCGGGTCTTGGCAGCGAGCAGTGAAATCGAGACCGCCAGGGGCAGGCTGAATGCCAAAAGCAGATCACCCAAAGTGAAAATGCGGGGCAAAATGCCCGCGGCAGATGCGATAACATCTTGAGAGGTGGCGTACCTGACCCAGTCTATTAAGTAATTTAAATCTGCAATCCCAAGCATGGGCAGGGTATACGCGATACCCTTTAACGCACCGAAAATCGATGTCGCAAGCAGGAAGCATGCCGCCAAGAATCCCGGGGCAACCTTTTTTCCCCGGGAGGCGAAATAGTAGAGAGGCACTGCAATACCAAGGCAAAGGAAACCCTGGGAATCGGCCACGATGAATTGCAGGGGGTTTCCGCGGATGTGACCAACGAACACCCCGAAGAAAAGAAAGGTGCCTATACCAAGGATCGCTCCACTGAGACATGCAGGGCACCCCCGAAAACTGAACCTCTTGGCCCTGCTATCAGCAATCCACGCGCAGAAAAAGAACGCAAAAACAAGAATGAAAATCGCTTCGCGGAGAGGGATCACTCTCCAAAAATCGACAATATGGCCCGTCCCTCCCAAAGCCAACTCGAAAAACACCAAAATAAACACCGCTTTATTAAACCAACTCGCCAAAGAGGCTGATAACAATGACAACAAAACAACCCCGACACCAAGACCCGCCCAAGGGTTTACCAAGAATGCGAGGGTCACCGCCACCAACGCAAGACACCACGCCAGCACAATTACGGTGCGGTTAGGTAAGAATGTTCTCCCCACGATTTCCTTTGGGTGGCTGAACGATACCATGACGAGATGAACCCCTCTAGGGCGTGCCTCCAGTTATGCCCGTCGAACCGGGACCTGTGGCAAAGAGGTCGGTGCCGCCGTTGCTCACGATGAATGTTTGGACGTTGACACTCGAAAGCTTAGCTGAAACCGTTATGCCTCCATGCACGTTTGCGGGCCAAGTAAGCGCGCAGGGGGTTGTTCCATTCTGGATGAAGATGACCGTCACCATCATGCCTTTCGTGGGGTTGGTGACGGTTGGAGATATGGCTGCCCCCGGTGTCGTACAGGAGAACTGTTGGACGTTTCCAAGTTGCAGGTCAAAGGTCGGCCTTGTCGAAAAGCTAACGGCGTTCACGGCAGAGGCGAAACTCGTGCTCTGGCTCTGGCCTTGCAGTTGGAGAACCGGATTCCCAACCCCGGTGGTCAGCGTCAGCTTGGTGTTACCGTTGATGTCATTCAAGGCCCAACCCCCGCCCAAGTCCTGGAAGACCCGTTGGTTGTTGGCCGTGTTGAAGTAATCGTATGGACGCTTCGTTCCCAAATTGTCTAAGGCGCTGAAGGGGGCGGTTTGCCCTCGACCCGCTGCGGCGTAAGCCTTGAGTGAGGCCGTCACAAACAGGTCGTTCTTCACGACGCTCGTGCTTGCGTCTATCGCGGTCAAAACCGACGAGTTGACGAATGCCAAGCCGTAAATCCAAGGAGCCATGCCAGGAGCCACATTAACCCGATAGGCCCAAGTTGGTGAGTAGCTCCCGCCGCTCACTGTATCTGCACCCAAAGCCGTACAGGGGGCGTTGCAAGATACATCCGGTTCAATACCCCAAGCAGAAGTTCCGGCGCGTGTCACTAATACAAGCGGGTTCAGGCCCCAAATCCTGTTTCGCCGATTCCCATCGTCTATCAGGAAATACCCTGCGGCGGTGTCAGTGCCATCGTTGGACATATGCCCTATCGGTTGCCCGAGCACCATTACAGCTATCCCTGGCTGTCCGGCTACTGATGGATTCGAGTCGAGTTGAAAGGTAGGAGAAGAGCTTGTGCCCCGAAGGTCCAAGTACTGACAGTTCGAGGCAGGCGGAGTGATCGCATACGGATAAGAAGGGTTTGCATAGTTTGCGGCCAGAGTATTAGGGATGATGACCAACCCGCCAGCCGCCCCTAAGCTGGCACACGCGGCTTGGGCTGAACTGTCCGTGCTCGCCCCGAGAAAATTGTTAGCGAAGGCCACACCGGGCACGGCGGGCGTTGGAGTCTGCGAGTACAGGGAGGGCTCAGCGGCCAAGAGAATCAGGTTAAGCAGTAGGAGTAATTTCCTCATGTCCACCTCTAGTGTACCGTCCGCGCTGTCCCGTCGCAGCAGACCGGGCAATGCCGGGCCCCAATGCCCAGGACAAACCCCGCGCTCTCCGTGCATATCGGGGCCCTCTGCGCCATTAAGGGCAGGCCTGACACACACACACTAGAAACGCTGCCGCCGTGATTAGCCGAAACATCCGCAGTCTTCCTATGCTACTGTGCCGGGTATCTAGCGTCAACAGTTTTTGGTTTTGGTGTCATTTGCGAGATCTAATCGTTCCCGTCCCGGGCGCTTTCAGCAACTGATAGAGGTCACGTTTCAAGAGGCGTATTTTAGGCACCGTATACCGGCGGATCAAATCCCTTTAGGTTCTCGCGACCAACTGTTCCAGAATTTGTTCCAACTTTCGCACGCTCCTTTCCCAAGTGAAATTTATTTCGACGAAACGGCGTGCCTTTTGCGAAAACTCAGACCATCTCTCACCTCTTAATAAAGCGACTGTCTTTTCCGCAAATCCCACTGGGTCGTCGTCGACATAGAGATGCTCGCCGGAGTCGGCGCCGATGCCGTAATTCCCGGCGGAGGTAGTGACGACGGGCGTGCCGCAAGCCAAGGCCTCAAGTATCTTGGTTTGGATACCAATTCTTAGTCGAACAGGGCAAGCGCTTACCATCGCCTGCTGAAGATAAGGCCGAATATCGGGCACAAAACCGGTGACCTTAATGCGAGAATCCCTAGCCCATTTTCTGACCCGCCTGACGGGTCTGGCCCCAACCAACCAGAGGTTAGCAGAGGGCACTCGTTTGCAGACTAGCGGAAAAATCTCCCGGCAGAAGAATTCAACGGCATCAACATTTGGTATGTGAAACATGTTTCCTGTAATCACGATCATCCCGTCTTGGCGGGCGCTCTCCTGCGAAGGACAGAAGGTCTCCGCGTCAATACCGTAAGGCACCCAGTCTGAGCGTGCCTCATTCACAATACTCTTGTATTCGCGGGAGTCCTCCTTATTCACGAAAATCACCCGATCAAACCGCGATGCCTGGCGCCGGTCGTACCGTTTCAATCGCTCAACCCAGCCCCAAACCAGCGGCCGCAAATACCACGGGTACATCGGCAGCATCTTCTGGATCTTCAGTGCCAGAGGATCCTCAAGATCCCAAATCGTCGGACCCTGATACCAACTAGGTCGGAATTGGGCCGACTGTACGAGTTGAAAGAGCACGACATCGTATGTTGTGTTGGTCAGCCGTCGATTGACAAGCTCCGACATTTCGGCGGACCTAACGCGAGAAATCTCTGGATGTGCATCGCGGGTCATACCGCTGAGCATGTTGATTAAGACACGCCAGCGGGGGGGGCGGTCTACCAGTTCTATGTTATTGCACCAACGCCGGAGGTCACCCAGTTCGTTCGGCTTCCTTCTGTCCTTAAATGAAATCAAGTCGACAGTGTGGCGGACGGCCAAATGCCTTATGTAATTTAATGCAATCAATGCACTTCCGCTACGCGGCGGATAGGGTACAACTGGCGCGACGAATAAAAGCCTCATTTCTTAACAAACTCCATCCCGATCACGCCTACGCCAGGGAGATCAGAGAGCGATTCGAAACGTCGAAATTCCCGAGCCATGGTGTAGGGCTCTCTCCAATGCGGGTATCTTTGTCCGGACCACTTCCTCAGCAGCCCACTGAGCAAGGTTCCGGCTTCCCTTTCGCCGTAAATAGCGACTTGCGCGGGCGGGCCCGTCACGCTGTAGATCCTCTCCTCCAGCAGGGACTGATCGTATATGTACTGGTGGAAGAAGAAGCCCGTCTCATCAGGCGTTTGCAAGCCAAAAAAGTCCATATCCACAAATTCTTGCTCAGCTAGCGCCGCGCACATAACCGTCAACAGCAGCCGACCGCCGGGTTTCAGGAATTCCCACATCTTTTGGATGGCCTGGGTGTCCTGGGGAATATGCTCCACGACCGAGATGCTGGTGATCACATCAAACGAGCCAGGCTCAAGTGGAGCAGCGCTGATAAGGCAGCCGTGGAGGTTACAGCGCTTCTCGAGGCCGAGGGCTTTCACCAAGTTGGCGGTAGTAGTCAGGTCCGAGGGGTCGGGGTTCACCAGCTCAGCAAAAAGCTCACGCTTCTTAAGCATGAGAATCACAGGGAATAGACGCGGGGACGAGACGTCCAGATAGTGACGGATGGGCGTTCTGGATAGGGCACGCCACATGAAATCAAACTCAAAATAGCGCACTGACTCTATCGGCCAGAAGAGCAAGCGATAGATCTCGGCATAGGAGACTGGCGCCTTCCGGCCATAAAGCAAACGCAGGCCCAAAAGGGCACAGTCGGTCCGGAACTGCAATCCGGGGGCTCCATAGCGGTGCGCCAAAACCCAGTAGGTGGGCGAAAGGGCGGTACCAACTAGGACTCGCCCCAGCCTTTGAAGTCGACCAAGGTGTTGGCGGCCGGGCACTCGAACGTATGTCTTCTTCATCGAGCAGTCCTCAATCGTAGCCGACGGTGCCTCCTCAAATCCCCAATTTTGGTTCTCGAGTTATAAGAGTCTGTAACTCCATCCTCGACAATGAATTAGCTGTTGATGGTGACCAGACTGGACGAGTGAAACAGGCTCCTGAGTCCGCCTTCCCTTTCGTGCTCACCCTGGCGAAGGATTTATTCTTGAGCATCGCTGCCACTCGATCGGGGGTCCTCCCAATTCTCTCGCAAGATGGCTCCCAACCCGGGGGAAACAATCAACCCTTTTCCCAGTCGTCGGGTCCGAACTTGCGCCTGAAAAACACGAGCCGGGAAGGGGATGCGCCATCTCCCGTCAATTTACGAGTCATTTTTAGCCACCCAGGCTGTTTTGAGCGCGGTTCCGGGTAGAGAGTACCCTGGCGAAATCACAGATGTTGTCGGGTGCGTGGCCGGCTGATCCATGGGATGTGAGAATCCTCGAACGCATCCAGTTTCGCATCGCCGATGCTTGGTGGAATGCCCAGTACAGCAGGAAACGGCGTACGTCGAAAGGATGATAGCGCCGGATTTGCTGCCTTTTCCGGATGATATCCAACCTACTGAGTTTGTACAGGTAAAAGTAGGAGTTGTTTCGGAAGAGAAGGGCCCACATTGCTTCATAGTTGAATTTCATCCCGCCATAAAAACCAGGGAACTTGTCCATTGCCAGCAAAATGCTATCGGGAACCAAATTAAGAGCTATAGGAATCTCGGGAAAAAGGGTCGGATGAATCTTGTAGTCGCCGTACTCCTGAATAAATTTATCAAGATACTCATGCCGGTCCGCCCTCCCCATAATTCCGCCATTAGATTTCTCCGAGCTCCCCGCCACCGAAACGTAATAGCCCAAATCGATAGCCGTCTTAGCGAAAACAGGCACTGCCATGGACATGAAAACGTCGGTGCAAGTGGAATGGAACACTCTGCCCGTCTGCTCTCGAATGGAATCAGAGATGCGCTTAGCAACGGCTGAGTAGTACATACACGGGATTTGGTTCCATTTCCAGCCTCCCAAGGAGACGACCAGCCTGGCTAAATTCTCGAGACTAACCTCCGAGGCTTGAGTTGTGGGGGGTTGAATAACGACGCGGGCCGGCTTGCCATCCATAGGCCATATGTAAGCAGGCAGTGGCCATCTATAGGCAAGGCGACGCGTCGTCAGTATGGACGCTTCCAATTTGTCGAGGGCCCCGGGGACGATCGCGTCGTCGTCCCCGATGAACGTGACATAATCGCCTGACGCGTGCATGAGAGCGAAATCCCAATTGTCACACATGGAGAGGCGCCGACCGGGATTGATCAATCGTATTCGCGGGTCGGAAAAGCTCCTCACCACCTGGGCTGTATTGTCCTGGCTGAAATTATCGCTGACAATGACCTCAAAATTCTGGCTTTTCTGGTCAAGCGCCGTTTGGAGTGCATACTGCAACGTCTCGGCACGTTCCCGCGTGGGGATGATGACTGACAGCAGTGGATTACCATGGTTGCTCATCTTTGGCTAGACCCCTGGGCCAATGACAGACCTTCTGTGCCGAATTACCCGGGGCGTGTCGTGCCCGATAGGCTACTGCAGTAAGCTGCCGCCCCTTGCAAGTTTACTCCGGTGCTACACCTTCCCTGTACTTAAGGCCCAAGGGGCCCAAAGACAAAAAGAGCCTGCGGCGAGTCTCCTGGCCCATGAAGAAAAGCGCAAAAGAGAGGTAAATGAGCGTGGCGCCGCAATAGGCAATGGATAGGCGGAGGACAGAGAGCGGGCCAGCGTAACTGACCGCAAGCCATGCGCTGCCATAAATCAGGACGCCGCCCATCAGGATGCGGAGAACGTGCCAGTACCAGATTCGCGGCGCAATCCCTAAACACTCCCGGCAAATGCGCGGCAAGCCGTAGGAATACGCATAGATGTGGTAAAGCACCCATGAGAAGCCGGCGCCGTTCAGCCCGAACCAGTATATGGCCAGCGCACTAATCGGCGGAAAGATAAACAGAGCCAGAACGTTCTGCCGGGCGGCGATGTCCGGCCGGCCCACCGCGAGCGAGACGATGTAGGGGCTCGTCAGCGTCCCATTCATGTAACTGCCGATGCAAAGAAACGTAGTTGGCAGTAACAGCAGGTGGGCGGATCGCAGGTCAAACACCCGAGAAAACACCGGGATCGCCGCAAACGGCATCGCGGCGAACACCGGAATCATTCCGAAGCAAATGAGGTCCTGGATTTTGTCGTAGGCGCTCCTCAGCTCAGCGGTTTTCCCCCCTCCGTGCAAGGCTGAAAAATGCGGGAAGATGGCGTTACTGATAGCGCCGGTCAGAAGCGCGCCCTGGTTGACGAGGCTACGAGTAAAAGTGTAGAGGCCCAGCAGAGCCAGCGGCAATAACTTGCTGACAACTACTTTGTCCATCTCGGTGATCATCCATGAGCAGAGAGTAATGGTCATGAGGCCCGAGGCGTAACCGATGTTCTCTTTTACCACCGCCAGGGAAAAACCGGGAAGCAGCAGCGCACGCACGGAGAAGAAATGTGTACACACAACCCAATAGACGGCAACCTGCACCGCCATGCAGCCGGCAATCCAGTACGCCACATGAAATAGATTGCCGTGAATCAGCAGGATCAGGAAGATTCCTGCCTGCTGCAGGGCCTTCGCGGCCACATCGATCAGGTTGGTAAGCCCCATGTGCTGGAGACCTATCAACAACGCTCTATACAGGCCTCCGGGTAGCGCCACAAGCGCGCCGACAGTTAAAATGCGCATGATTCTAATTGCTGTCAAAGCATCAAGGGAGTCGAGCTTCACCCAATGGTGAACGAGGTACGGGGCGGCTGTGTAAGCCACAATGGCCAGAGTGAGGTAGGCGATCCAATAGAGCGTCGAGCTTGTACGGATGAAACTCCTGATGTATTCGGGCCGATTCCCTTGGTGAGAAGCTACCTCCCGCACGGCGCTTTCGCAGATGCCCAGCTGTACGGCTACTGACAGAGCCACGCTGAAAGCTATAGAGAAGTAAATCAGACCCAGGGCGTCACCGCCAAGCCTGCGAAACACGAAACGGACGGCGACAAAGCCTAGGAGCACGCTGAGTCCCTGGCCAAGGCCGTTATAAATGATGTTCCTGGACACTCGCGACATGAGGTAGGCCCTGTTATCCTTCCCTGTTCAGACGCGCGCCAAGCGAGATTGCCGCACAATCTCCTTAAGGGACCCAGCTACGTATCTGACTTTTTCCAATGTCATATTAAAGCCGGATGGAAGGTTGATAGCATAAGGGCTGATCTGATAACTAATCGTGTTCCGTTGGCGGGCTTGTTCCCCCTGCCTTAGCGTCGCATACGCCGGAAGAGAACTCAAGGGGTGAAAGAACGGCCGGCAGTCAATATTCATTTCATCCATTGCATGTAGCAACCTAGCCTTGCCTATTCCCATCTTCTCATCCAAAACCACCGTGACCATCCAATAAGAACTCTTGGTATCGGGAGCCTGGTAATTCAAGGTCACACCTTCCACGTCTGACAACTCATCCTCGTACCAAGAGAAAATCTCCCGCTTGCGGCAGGCTAACTCCTCGATCCGTTCCAGTTGGGCCAAGCCCAAAGCCGCCTGCATGCTACTCATCTTGTACTTGTACGCCACCTCGGTGTTGAAAAACATTTTATCGCCGGGTGGGCGCCCGTGATCACGCAGGAAGAGCGCTCGCTGATAGACGTCCTCCCGATTCGTAATCAGCATGCCCCCTTCGCCGGTCGTCAAGGTCTTGGAGCCGTGAAAACTGAAGGTCCCGGTGTCCCCGAGGCTGCCCGCCTTCCTGCCCTTATACTCCGAGCCAATAGCCTGTGCTGCGTCCTCAATGATGGCGATATGGTGCTGCCTCGCCACGCCGCGGAGGCCGTCCATGTCCGGCATGTTTCCGTAAAGGTCCACAGGAATCATTGCCTTGGTTCGAGGGGTGATCCAGGCTTGGCAGGACGCTGGCGATAGGCACCAACCTTGTGGATCGATATCGGCGAATACGGGTGTCGCTCCCACATAGGTGATGGGTGCAGCCGTAGCAATCCAGGTTATCTCCGGCACAATCACCTCGTCCCCGGGACCGACGCCCAGCGCCAGTAAGGAAAGATGAAGGGCCGAGGTGCAAGACGGCAGAGACATGGCAAAGCGAACACCCAGATAATCTGCAAAGGCTCTTTCCAGGCGCGCGTGATACATGTTGGCGTTCGAGTACCAAGCGTGAGCCACTGCGTCGGTCACGTAGTCGATCTCTCTTTGCGTAATCCAAGGCCCGGACACTGGAATTCGTTCCATGGTCAATCCTTAACACACTTCAGGTACCCATCTGGCGCCACGGTGATAAGAAGTTTGTTTTCGATATCTTTGTCGATCATGAACCGGTCGTTTCTCCGCAGGAATTCCCACACGGCGGTCTTCGGGTTGTTTCCCTTGTCCCACGGGCGCTCCGCGAAGTAGCGTGAAGGCATATCTTCGACCACGGTGTCGAAAACCACCAGGTAGCTTCCCGCGCGGACCAGGGGCGAGTAAGCCTGTAATTCCTTGAGGACGTGGTCATGAGTATGCAAGGAGTCCAACACCACCAAAACCCGTTGTTTTCCGCTCGCACACTGGTAAACCTGACTTACCACGGCCGCATCAACCGAAGACCCCTCAACCATAGTAATTCGCTTGAACATGGGGTGCTTTTGAATCTCCACTCGGTTATGCTCACGAATGTCAACATCAACACCCAGAACCTGCCCGTCCCCTCCCATCAACTCCAGCATGGACGCATAAAAAATGAGCCCCCCCCCATGTGCGATCCCGGTTTCAACGATCAAATCAGGCCTTACTCGCCAAATGATCTCCTGCATTGCCACGACATCCTGAGGGTACTGGATGATAGGTCGTCCAAGCCAGGAAAAATTGTAGGAGTAGCGGTAATCGCACGTCTTCAGGAAAAACTCGCGTGCCAGCCTGGAGAGGTCAGCGTCGCCTGCCATCCTTTCGACCTGTGCCGGGTCATACGGATTCCTGTCGCTCATGAGCAATCACGGTGCGGTTGCACGCCTCGCTTTCGCAGGATTGCCGAATGTCACCATCCCAGCCGGAACGTCCTCGGTGACCACAGATCCAGCGCCGACGATGACATCCGCGCCGATTTTGATGCGCGGCAGGACAACGGCTCCGGCCCCGATGAGAGAGTACTCGCCCACTGAAACGCAGCCGGCGAGGGTTGCACCGGGGGCAACATGGACTCCTCTTCCGAGCACAACCTCGTGGTCGACGCTCGACGCGGTATTGATGATGCAAGCCTCACCCACGCTCACATCCGCACACACCGTCGCATGGGCCAGTATCTGGCACCCACCTGCCAAGCGCGCGCTGGTCGCGACAAAGGCAGTGGGATGAACGGCAACGATCGGCTTCAATTGATTCTCTTCGAAAAAGTGGTGAATTTGCACGCGGTCGCGGCCTTTCGATCCACCAATTGCCACCAGAAAAGCCACTTCACCCTCGCTTCGTTCTCTTCGCCATTTCTCGAACCCTTCTGTGCCGTGGTAAAGCGGCACATCGCGGAAAGGGGACATGACCTCCGGATTATTGTCGAAAAGCGCCACCAATTCATAATCGAGGTGGCCTATAAGTTCGCGCAGCACCCTTGCCTGACCCGTCGCTCCCCAGAAGACGATCTTTTTCACCACCCGCAGTCCCCGTAGCTCATGTCTCTTTCGGAAAGAATGCGATTCTCCACATCAGGCCACACAATTCCAAATGCCGGATCGTTCCACCTCAGACCTCGAGTGGATTTCGGATCGTAGAATTCTGAAATCTGGTAAAAGACCTCGGCATCATCGATTAAGGTTTGAAACCCGTGGGCAACACTCTTCGGGAGGTAGAACAATCTCCGGTTATCAGCTGTCAATTCCACTGCTACCCACTGTTTGAAGGTGGGAGAGTTCCTCCGCAAGTCCACCGCAACATCATAAACAGCACCCCGCGTACATCGCACGAGCTTGGTTTCCTCGTAGGGAGCTACTTGGTAGTGCATTCCGCGCAGAGTTCCCTTTCGCTGGTTGAACGATACGCCACACTGAGCAATTCGGGGGTTAAGCCCATGAGCCTCGAACTCATGTTGGCAGAACGTGCGGGCGAAAAAGCCTCGTTCGTCTTCCCTTTTCTCTACCTCGATTATATACACCCCTTTGAGCTTCGTCTCGACAAAAACCACTCACCCTCCTCCCGTCAGAGCATCATCCGGGAAGGCGGCGCGCTTGCGCCACCCTCAAACAACTTTGGGCTCGGGAACCGGGATGATGAACTTGCCACCCCGCTGGCGGTATTCCGCCTGTTGCGCCAGAATCTCGTCAGCGAAGTTCCAGGTCAGCAGAAGCGTGTAATCCGGCATTGCCTCCAAAAGCTTCTGTGGCGGATAGATGGGAAGATGAACGCCGGGCATGTATCGCCCCTGCTTGTACGGACTTCGATCGACCACGAAATCCAACCCCTCCTGACCAATGCCGCAGTAATTCAGGAGTGTGCTGCCCTTGGCGGCTGCGCCGTATGCGGCCACTCGGCTCCCCTTGCCCTTCAAATCCTTGAGAAGACGGCAAAGCGAGCCCTTGACCTGCGCGACACGGTCCGCGAAACCGCTATAAAAGCCAAACTTGTTGACGCCCCAGGAAGTTTCCTGATCGAGCAGTTGCGACACGGCGGGCGTTGGATCAACGGCATCGCGATGTCTAAGAAACAATCGAATTGAGCCGCCGTGGATGGGCAGCCTCTCCACGTCTTGAATCTCTAGTTGATGCCGCCGGAAGAGATTCTGGAGTGCGGTTACCGAGAAGTAGCACAAGTGTTCGTGGTAGATCGTGTCGAACTCGCAGCGGTCGATCATTTCCTTCACATTCGGCACTTCAATAACGGCGAGTCCCTGGTCCTTCAGAAGCACTTGGATGCCGGCGGCGAAGCCGTTGAGGTCCGCGACATGCGCCAGCACGTTGTTGGCGTGGAACACATCGGCCCCTGTACCCTCGCTGACCAGCTTGGCGGCCAGCCGCTCATCAAAGAAATCCGTAAGGGTCGGAATCCCGTGGTCCTGCTCTGCGACCCGCGCGACATTAAGCGCGGGCTCGATTCCGAGCACCGGGACGCCGGCGCGCCGGTAGTGACGCAGAAGATAACCGTCATTGCTGGCGGCTTCCACCACCAGACTGTCTGCTCCCAGACGCAGCGAATCGATCAAGCGCCGGGAGATGGCCTCGGCGTGACTCTGGATCTCATCGGAAAACGAAGAGAAGTAGAGATACTCCCGGAACAGTATTTCAGGAGGAACCGTCTCGGTAATCTGGACAAGCGAGCAGGTAGGACAGAAGGCAAGGTCCAGGGGGTAGGTAGGTTCCGGGCGCGCGAGATCCACCTTGGTCAAGAGCGAATTCGCTAGAGGCGTCACGCCCAAGGAAAGGACGGCCTCAAGCCTGGGGCTGCCGCAGGAACGGCATGAGGCTTCGGCGCAAGTCACTTCGGCTGCCCTCCGAAAAAGTCCTGGTACCACCTGATCGTCTCTGCGAGGCCGCGCTCAAGGGCATAAGCAGGCTTCCAGTGAAGCAGCCTTTCAGCCTTTGCTGACGATAGGTATTGATTGCGGATCTCACCCTTCGCTGAGTTAAGGATGGTGGGCTGAATATGCTCACGCTGAGCGAGGCGGCGAAGCATGTTGACAATCTCGAGCACCGTCACCTGGGATTCGGGGCTGAAGTTGAAGCTCTGCCCTTGGATCTCCGGCGCACTCAGGCCCTCCGCCAAGCGCAAATAGGCACTCGATACATCTTTCACGTAGATGTAATCGCGGATCGACTTGCCGTCGCTGCGCAAGACCGGCGGTTCGCCTCGCAATAAGGAGCGGATGGTGCCCGGCACAATGCGCGACCAATTGAGGTCGCCACCGCCATAAACATTCCCGCAACGCGCCTGGGCCACAGGCAGGCGATAAGTGTGGAAATAGGCCTGCGAAATCAGGTCGGCGCAACTCTTCGAAACCTCGTACGGTTGGCGCCCTAGGAGCGGCATTTCTTCTGTATAGGGGAGCTGCTCCTGCTCTCCATAAGCCTTGTCACTGGACGCCACGACGACCCTTTTCACCAAATCCGGGTGCAGGCGACAGGCCTCCAGCAGATTCCACGTGCCCCGTACATTCGTCTCCAGGGTTGCCAGGGGTGACCGGTAGGCAACACTCACAATGGCCTGCGCACCTAAGTGGATCACGGTGTCGATTTCGTGGGCCACGATGGCGCGTTCAACGGCCCGGAAGTCCTCAAGTTGACCGTTGACAACATTCACTTGATGGACCGCACCGCTTCGATAGAACTCCGATTGCGGGTCGTCATCCAGGACGAAAGCCACCACATAGGCGCCTCGCGCCAACAGGTCCTTGGTCACCCAGGAGCCCACAATCCCCGTCGCTCCGGTAACCAACACCCGCCGTTCTTTCCAAAAGCCCGAGCCTTCGTTCACTTGTCCCACATTCTCCACGGGGGGTTCTGTTTCCACATTTCATTCAGAGCTACAAAGTCCCGGTAGGTATCCATGCAGTGCCAGAATCCATGATGGAGATAACCAACGAACTGGCCTTCCCGTGTTAGTCGCTCGAGTGGCTCTCCTTCAAGAACGCAACTGTCGTCGTCGGTGAGATAATCAAAGAACTTACGCTGAAAGACAAAAAAGCCGCCGCTGATAAATCCACTCTGATCCAAGGGCTTTTCGTTAAACTCGTTCACCAGTGAACCTCGCAGGGATAATTCGCCGTAGCGGGAAAGCGGATGAACGCCAGTCACTGTCCCGATCTTCCCGTGGCCCAGGTGGAATTGCCATAGCTTACCGATGTCGAGGTCTGCCACGCCGTCACCATAAGTCATCATGAAGTGGTCCTCGGTAACATACCGCTCGATGCGCTTGACCCGGGCGCCAGTCATCGCTTCGGCTCCGGTATCCGCAAAGGTGATTGACCACTGGTCTTGCATCTCTGTCCCGTGGAATTCAGGATCATCTCGAGAGTTGAGGCGCAAAGTAAAGTCACTGTTCATGAGGCGGTAATTCAAGAAGTACTCTTTGATCATCGCGCCCTTGTACCCCAAGCACAGTATGAAATCATTAAACCCGTAATGGGCATAGATCTTCATAATGTGCCAGAGGACAGGTTTGCCGCCGATTTCCACGAGTGGCTTGGGGCGGTATTCCGTCTCCTCCCGAAGGCGGGTTCCCATACCACCACAGAGAATCACAACTTTGGCTTTCATGTCGTCTCGAAAATTCTCCCGCTGACTGGGTTTAGGAGCGTCGGAATTACCCTGCTAACCTGAGAGGCATTACTCGAGGTTCGGTTCGAGTTGGAAGCAATCTTGCGTGACTTGCGGCCGCCGGTCGCAACTTCCCAGCCGTGTAGCGCCTGAGTCCTACGATTCAGATTGACTGGCGGAATCCTCTTTGGTGTCCTGCCCGTACCCATACCCGTACCCGTAGCGGTAATAGCCATACCCATCGCCATACCCGTAGCCGCCTTGCTTGTGCACGTCAATACTGTTCAAGGCCACGCCGAGAATGCGAGCCCCGGCATGGTAAAGTAGTTCTCGGGCGCGGCGGACGACGTCGTAAGGCGTGCCGTAGGCCTTTGTTACTAGCACCACTGCGTCGGTAAGAGTGGAAAGTATTCGGCTGTCGGAGACGGTCAGCAAAGGTGGAGAATCGACAAGCACGTATTCAAACTGCGAACGCAGCTTGTTGAACAATTCCGGCGTGACGGGCGAGGAAAGAACTTCTGCCGGGTTGGGGGGAATGGGCCCGCAAGGAATCACGCTTAAGTTCGGAACGCCGGGCACCGGCAGGATGGCATCGGCCAGCTCCACGTGGCCCGTGAGGCACTGGACAAAGCCCGGTTTGTTTTCCACGCCTGTCGACCGGTGGCAGGAAGGCTTCCGCATGTCGCAATCAACAATCACCACCTTGCTTCCCAGGCTGGCGAGCATAGCTCCCAGATTGACCGTTATGGTGGTCTTGCCTTCAGACGGCACGGCGCTTGTAATCAGAAGCATCTTCGGCACAGGGTTGGCAGAAAGCAGAATCGAAGTGCGAAGCGAGCGATAGGCCTCCACAGCCTCCCGTCCGGTCTGAACAGCCGGGGCAATGGCGCCATCGCTGCCGTGCTTTATCGTGGCCAGCTTCTTATCGCTGCCCTTGCCTGTGCCGTCGGGGTAATAGTCCGGAAGCAGGCCGAGCGATGGCAAGCGCAACAACCTTTCCACTTCATCAGGTGTTTTGAGTGTATTGTCGAGGTATTCCTGCAAGAAAGCCAGCCCGACGCCAAAGGCAGCACCTAGAATAATGCCCAACGCCAAGTTGAGGGCCACTCTCGGCTTCACGGGGGCTTTGGGTACCTGCGCGGTGTCCACGATCCGAACGTTGCTGGCTTTAAGTCCGGCCGAAACCGTAGCCTCCTTCATGCGCGTCAAGAGCCCTTCGTAGAGCTGCTTGTTGGTATCCACCTCACGCTTCAAGATATTGTATTGGATGGATTTCTCATCAATATCATTCACTTCCTTTTTCTGCGCGTCCAGGGCTTGTGCCAAATACTTCTCATTAGCCACTGCTGAAAGATACGAATCTATAATATTCTGCGACAAGTTCTTCTTCTGGTGATCGAGTGAAGCCTGGATCGCATCAATCTGCTTTTTCAGTGCAATAGCTTTAGGGTATTCAGGCTTCACGGTGGCCGTCATTTGGGCGTAGTCGCGCTGCAATTCGGCCAGTCGCACGGACAAATCTTGAATGAGCCGGTTGTCCAGGATCCCGGGTAGATCCTGAACCCTACCGGCTTGCACGAGAGTATAGAGGGATTCTCTCTGAAAGCGCTCCGCCTGGGCCTTAGTGTAGGCTTCCTGAAGCTGCTTGAGCCGTTCGTTGACGAGATTCTGCTTCTCTTCAACAAATATGATAGAGTTGGCTCGTGCGTAGGACTGCAAGGCATCATCGGACTTTTCAAGTTTGGCCTTGAGCCCCACGAGTTGTGTCGAAAGCCACTCTGACGCCTTGAGGGTCTCATCCCACTTCACCTGAAGGTTTTGATCGATGTATTCCGAAGATAGCTGGTTCGCGATGCGCGCCGCCAATTCAGCATTTTCCGAGTAAAAGGACAACTCGACAAGGTTACTGCGTCGAACCGGACTCACGTCGATGTTGTCTATGAAATGTCTCACCGCGTTGCGGTAGGCATTCATTGAGTGATCCGGAGGTCCGGGGTCCGAGGCCATTGGAATCTTATCAGGGTCGCTCTCGATCAAGCCGAACAGTAACCTTCCCTTGTAGAATTCGGGGTAGCGGTACAGTTTCAGATCATCGACCACATGCTCGGCGAGGGTTCGGCTCTGCAAGACTCTATACTGAGTCTCCCGATAACTTTCAATATCCACGGAAGTGAGTTGGAGCACTTCCTGGAAGTTCAAAACGTTCGGCTGCTCAGGGTTAATCTCGATTAGGACTTTCCCCTCGTAGATAGGCTTCTTCTTGAGCGTACCGATGGCCACCGTTGTGAAGACAACTAATAAGCAGGATAAAACCACCCACCGCCGCTTGAGGATGACGTGCAAATAATCAAGCAGGTGCGGGACTTCTTCAGCCGAGACGTCCAACGCCTCGATAGGTTGTCGCAAACTCTGGGGGCCTGAAAGAACCAAGCTCTGAGCGGGGTCGATAGTGGGGACTTCTGAGTTTGCCATTAATCACCAAGCCGAAGCTGGGTCGCACCTGTTAATGTACCCAAATGAGCCATCCCGTGAAAGCGGCAAACGCCGCATCAGTGCTTCGTTGGCCCAACAGTTTCTTGGTGCTGTCGGGAACGAAGAGAATATCATCAGCGAGAAGCGTGGTGTCTTGCGCCCTGCCTTTTAGAATCTGCGACAGGTCAACAGGAACTTCTCTCTTCGATCCATCCTGATTGGTTCTTATGATGCGAGCGGATTTCTTCGCCGCAGTAAAGGTAAGACCTTGCGCCATAGCGACTGCCTGAAGGACCGTCATGGTAGGGCGATCTTCAAGGACAAACCCGCCCGGCTTGTTGACCGCTCCTGTCACATACACGACTTCGGCCTTACTCACGGAAATAATATCAAGAGGCTTTATCTCAATGTTGAGGTTTTGATCCCTCGTGTAAAGAAGCCTGTTGAGGTCGATTTCAATTTGGTCCGGTCCTCGAATGTGCATTCCATCCACCGGCTGCAAATCCCCAAAGCTACTCTTGCGCGTGACCAGAACTGTGCGTCCCGCCGCCGATGTGCCCTTCTTGCCAAAACCGCCGGCCATCGAGAGCATTTCAATCAGGGTGCGTCGGCCAGTAAGGGGATAAAGCCCGGGCTTTTCCACTGCCCCAATGACAGATACAGGCTTAGCCTTGAATGCGTTGACGAAAACCGTTACCTGAGGATCCTGAAGGTAATTCTCACCCCATTTGTCCTCCAGCTCTTTCCGCAGCTGCTCCGTGGTCAAGCCGGCCGCTTGGACGCGGCCGATTAAGGGAAGGGAAATCATCCCGTCGTTGGCAACTCGAACGGTTTTTGACAATTCAGAAACGTTAAAGACCTCGATCTTGATCACGTCCTCAGGTCCCAGTATGTAATTGGGACCAATGGGGCCACCGAAGTACTGGTCAGAATCTCCTTGCGTTTTTCCCTCTGTTGTATCTGTATTGTCCGTGGAATCTTGAATCCCTGGGATGTCCTGGGAAGCAGGCTTATCCTGATTATCCTGCGCGCGCAATTGTGGCAGGGTAAGGAGAACCACGGACCACAGAAAAACTGTGAGCCCCCAAAATACACGTTCCAGAAGACCCTTCATTTCCGCCTCGATATTGATTGCATCTCTCGGCGCCTCGCTGTGAGCAAGTCGGTGAGGAGATTGGCGCGTAAAACCTTGAAGTAAATAGTCTACTTTCGCGCCAAGGCAATGTCAATCTAAATGAACTTCAAACACCTCCAGTTGCGCCGCTGGCGCGTCTTTCAACAAGCTAGCTGCAAAGGCGTTCAGCGATCTGCTGACCTGATATTAGGGGAAGAGATTCGAGAGAGTGTGGGTTGCGAAAGGGCTTCCGGCGGGTCGCAGAAGAAGGCTATTGATGCTCGGGATTCAGGGAAATCCGCTTGTGGTTTTTCTCTGGCTCCTGCAAAGCCGTGCAGAGGATGACCTCCATCTCGGGCACTCACTCCCACCCAACCATCAACTGTGCTTGGCGCGAATTTCTATCGTATAATAGGTGCGCAATTTTTGGTCACTGGAGGCGACCCCGTGTGAGCAGCAGGTTTTCACTTACCGGCCAGGGCGATGAGGGATTTTCCCTCCCTGTAGCGCCCTCGTGGGAGGATGCTGGATGGGGTTTGTGCACTAGGGGAGGCGCGCGTCAGGCTGCCCAAGCTGCGCCAGGATTCGGATCTTACTGACTGAAGTGGGACGGAGAGTATGCAAATTGCCACAAAAACGAAACCTGAACGGGCGTTGCTGGTCAGTGTAGAGGCTGCAATGCTCCTGCTGCTGGCAGGTTGGGTGGGAAAGGCCTACCTCGCAGATGTGCTGGCGAGTAGGCCGACCGTGGGCAACCTCGAGCGTGCGGTCAAACTCGACCCGAGCAATGCCGACTACCATATGCGATTGGGCCGTCTTTACGAGTACAGCCCCCTTGATCTCCAACTCGGAAAGGCCGAGGACCATCTTCGCCGCGCAACGCATCTAGACTCCTACGACCCTCAAACTTGGCTCGAATTGGCGGCCGCGCTGGAGCTCCAGGGCCGAATAGCGGAGGCAGGAGCCTGCCTGCGTCAGGTTGATCTCCTGGCGCCAAATCTCCCTGCTTACCAATGGCCGATTGCCAATTTCTACTTGTTGCAAGGCAGTACCGACGAAGCTTTCCGCCATTTTAGGGTTGTGCTTGCCGGCACGTCGCAATATGACAGCAATGTCTTTGGCCTGGCTTGGAAGGCTACCGATGATGCTGGAAAGATTCTCCAGCAACTGATTCCTGAGCGAGTCACCACCGAATTCAGTTATTTGAATTTTCTGGTCTCCGGGCATCGCTTGAATGAGGCGCAGGCCGTCTGGGAACGAATTGTGGCCGGGCGAGAGGCATTCTCTCCCGGCCAGAGTTCGTGGTACATCGAGAGCCTTATCGGCGCTCAACGGGCGGACGAGGCGTACCAGGTTTGGACCGACCTCCAGAAAAAGGGGCTCATTCGATACTCGTCGTTGCCATCTGAAAAGAATCTTCTCTCCAACGGCGATTTCGAGGACGAATTGTTGAATATGGGCTTTGACTGGAGAATCGTTCCGCTTGAAGGTATCTATGCAGGTCTGGATACCTCGACCTATCACTCGCCTAGTCACGCCCTCTTGGTTCAATTCACGGGTAAGCAGAACCTGCTGTACCAGCACGTTTACCAATACGTAAAAGTATCACCCGGGCAATCCTACCGCCTTCAGGCCTTCATGAAAACCGAAGACATTACAACCGACAGCGGCCCTCGCCTGGGAGTGTTCGATCCTTACAATGTTGCAGCCTTGAATAAACTCACTGACGATTTGACCGGCACCAGCGACGGATGGACCTCTTTGCTCTTGGATTTCGCGACCGGGCCAAAGACCGAATTGATCGTGGTTAAGCTTGTCCGCTTGCCAAGCAAGAAGTTCGACAATCTCATTTCGGGGAAGGTCTGGCTGGATGACGTCCGGCTTACTCCCGTACAGAAATAAAATGCTTTTGAGGATTGTCCTCGGTTCGGTGGTCTGTGTCTGAATTCGACGTGGGTCATCGTTGGTGCAGGCATGATTCTTCTTGACATTGGGTCCATCGCGTGAGATAATATGCGTTTCTGCTCCAGCCCAGGGTTGTAAGTTCAGTCCGGGCTGATGCGATGGACAGAAACAGGCGCTTTGAACTCTGGATCAGCGGCATCGTGCTTGTAGTGTGTCTGTTGCTTCCAGACGTCCTGGCTTGGCGGTTTCGAAAAGAGCCAACCCTGAAGGTCATCGGGGTGGACGTGGCTCGATCCCTTTCACTGGGCAAACACCCTCCAGCCTCTTCCCACAAAGAGAACGACCCGCGCCGCGCTGAGGCAGCGGTGAGTTCAACTGCGGCGACAATGAGCAGGCTGCACCCGCTTGCTCAAGCCACAAGGCATCCCTTCGAGCCTGAGCAAGCAAAACAACTCGTCTCAAAGCCTCCCGCCGAGGTGCATTCACAGGTGATCGCTCCACCCCAGCCCAAGACGATCACGCTGGAACCTCTTAGCTATTCCGAGAAAGCCGATGGCCGTGTCGAGGCAACCATCTCTCTGGGGAAGCAGGTCCAAGTCGTGCATGAGGGCGAGACCTTTGCAGTCAATTTCAGGGTCGCGAGGATCTCGTCCTCCACTGTGGAGCTTGTCGAGAACTCGGCCCCGGCGGCAGAGCCCCACCTCGTGGCGGAGATTGGACGAGGTGTGGCGCAGACCCCCGCTAACAAGGCGCGGCAGGTGCCCCCCCGGCCTACTCCCGAGGTCCTATTTGCAAATCGTCGAATCGCTGTCGGTTCTGCTGCCAGCGTTTCAGAACCATCCGTCGGCCAGCCATTAGGCTATGTGGAGAGAGCGGACGGTCGGGTTGAAGCAATCGTCGCCGAGGGGGAACACGTTCGCCTCGCCCCGGGGACCAAGTCGTTCGAAAGTGGTTTTCGTGCCCCGGCGCCCACCCCGGCCAACCTCGAGGTTGCGAACAATTTAACCCCTCCAATCAATCCGCCCGATTCAATTGACAACGAATCTCAATCCCTCCAGACAAGCTCCTCCACTCAAGAGGCTGGCGTGCTGCCTCTGGTGGCTTCAGGGTCTGAGTCTTCCACCGTGGGCAAAGTGCAAGGAATCCGTGGCAACAACGGAGAGTCGGAGTCTGAGCAGTCCGGTATCGTGCAACCCGAACCCCTGGCTGACTACTCAGGCGGTCGGTTTGAAGTGAAGATACCGCAAGCCGTTGTGCCCACCTCACCCGCTGTTGAACCCACTCTTCCTTCGGACGGAAGGGGAACTCAGTCGGCAGTCAGTACCCTCGGGTACGTGGAGAAGGCTGGCGGGGAGAAGGAAGCCATAGTCGAAGTCCTCGGTCAGGTGTATTTGCTGCACGAGGCCGAGTCGTTCGCCGAGAAGCCGGGAGCCTTGCAAACCACGGCTTCTTCTGCGGTAGCTCAGGCCACGCACATGCCACCCGCTGCACAGGTACTCCAGGAGATTTTGAGATTTGGGGCGGGTGGCGCGATCCAAGGAATTTTCGCGGTACAGGTTGGAGCCTTCAGAGGCCGGAGCAACGCCGAGCGGTTGAAGGAGCGTATCGAACCTCAATTCGGGCCGGTCATCATTCAGGACTTCGAAGACGGCGACGGCCTCCTCTACCGCGTTCGCGTTGGTCACGAGAGCAGCGAAGACGGTGCGCGCGCACTGGCACAAAGCCTCCGCAGGGCAAACTTGGCGACGGAGACATTCGTTGTGCGGTCGAATTAGGCCGTTGTTTATGGTGACTGGAATGCCCAACGCGACCTGCAGCCAGAGTACCCCACAAACCCATCGGTGAGACTCCTCCTTAACCCTCTTTCCAAGCCGAATCAAGAGTATAGGCAAGGGGCTATTGCGCGCCACCCAAATGGCCATCCATCCGACAGTCGAAGAGGCAAGCTTCGCAGGGAATCGGGCATCATGGCCGAGGCGCGAGAAAACCGTCAACTGTGCGTTTTTCCCAGCAAACGTGAATTGTCCTAATAAAGAGTGCCAAACTCCCCATTTGCTGCGCGATCGGTTTGGGGTTCATTTCTATCTTACCTGTTGACCTGCGCCGGTTATACCTAACTCCCTTAAATCACTTGCCAAACGAATGCGTATCCAAGCCCTGAAATTGGCGAAGAAGCTCGAATATGGCACGTAACCTGCTGGAAATACAGGACGTGGCACTCAAAGTCGCCGTAGCCGGGGAAGGTGGGGTGGAGAGGTCCATGTTAGCCGGCACTCTTGCTCGCCTGCATGCAACCGATCATCTAAAGGCCTTGGCCATCGACGCTGACCCGGACGTGAATTCCGCTTCGGCTCTTGGTCTCGCTGCGGGGTTGCGCGCCTGTGCCCAGTTCTGGATATGGAAGCCGGGACCGAGCATCGCAGCCGCGGGACCGCCATGGAGGTTGACTTAATGCTGGCGGTGCAGAAACCCGGGGGGCGAAGTGTGGAGACAGCCCAACGCGTCCGGAAGAGGTCAGCAAACCTCGGCATTCGCCGCTTTGCCATGATGTTGAGTCGTTAATCCTATCGAGAATCTGGAGGCCAAAGGATGGCGTACGACGCGACAAAAATGCAAGACTGGCAGATCTCAGAAGCAGCCGAACAGGGGATGCCCAGTCCCCGCGAATGGGAAGAAAGACTGGGGCTGCAACAAGATGAAGTGATCCCCATGGGACGGCTCGCGAAATTGGATTTTCTCAAGATCATTGAACGACTTAAGGATCGTCCTGACGGGAAGTATATTGAAGTCACGGCTATTACCCCCACCCCCTTGGGTGAGGGAAAAAGCACAACATCCCTCGGTCTGATGGAGGGTTTGGGCAAGCGAGGGAAGAATGTTGGCGGGTGCCTGCGGCAGCCTTCAGGCGGTCCGACTATGAACATAAAGGGCACGGCCGCCGGCGGAGGAAACGCCCTGCTGATCCCCATGACCGAGTTCTCCCTGGGTCTTACGGGCGACATCAACGACATCGAGCGCGCCCACAATCTGGCCATGGTGGCGCTTACCGCTCGCATGCAGCACGAAAGAAACTACTATAACGACGAGCAACTGCAGCAGCACAGCATAACGCGGCGCCTGGATGTCGACCCCACGCGCGTGGAAATGGGCTGGGTCATGGATTTCTGCGCACAGACGCTGCGCAACATCATCATTGGGATCGGCGGTAAGCAGGACGGCTTCATGATGCAGTCCAAGTTCGGCATCGCCGTTAGTTCCGAGCTGATGGCCATTCTGTCCATTGTCAGGGATCTGGCCGACCTAAGAAAACGCCTCGGGGAGATTACCGTTGCCTATGATAAGAAGGGGTATCCGATCACCACAAGCGACTTGGACGTTGCGGGAGCTATGACGGCCTGGATGCGGAACACCATTAACCCCACACTCTGCTCGACTGCCGAATACCAGCCCTGCATGGTGCATGCCGGCCCCTTCGCCAACATCGCCGTGGGACAATCCTCCATCATCGCGGACCGGCTCGGCCTGAAGATGTTCGATTATCACGTCACGGAGAGCGGCTTTGCGGCGGACATTGGTTTCGAGAAGTTCTGGAACGTCAAGTGTCGTTACAGTGGCCTGAAGCCGAACGTTTCCATCCTGACTGCCACGATCCGCGCTCTCAAAATGCACGGGGGCGGTCCCAGGGTGGTGCCGGGTTTGCCTCTCCCCGAGGATTATACCAAGGAGAATCTGAAGCTCCTCGAAAAGGGGATTCCCAACCTGCTGCACCACCTCAAAATCATTCGGCGCTCGGGGATCAATCCGGTGGTCTGCATCAACCGGTTCCATACCGACACGCCGGAGGAGGTCGCCTTGGTGCGCAAGGCTGTGGAAGCTACCGGGGCTCGATGCGCAGCCTCCGAACACTGGGCCAAGGGCGGCGAAGGAGCCCTGGAGCTGGCGGATACGGTGTTGGACGCCTGCAAGGACGAGGCCCACTTTCAATTCCTGTACCCACTCGAGATGAAACTACGGGACCGCGTGGAACTTATCGCCAAAGTCGTTTACGGCGCGGATGGAGTTTCGTGGGCGCCGGAGGCGGACGCCAAGGCTAAGCAGCTCGAGTCCGATCCCAAATTCGCCGATTACGCCACCATGATGGTGAAGACGCACTTGAGCTTAACCCACGATCCGACGCTCAAGGGCGTTCCGCAAGGTTGGATTCTGCCTATTCGGGACGTGCTGGTGTACTCAGGCGCGAAGTTCCTCTGCCCCTGCGCGGGCGTAATCAGCTTGATGCCCGGGACGTCTTCCAACCCGGGTTTCCGCCGCGTGGATGTGGATGTGAAGACCGGAAAAGTATCGGGATTGTTTTGAGACAGGAGCAAACGATGTACATTGATAAGGCTTATCTTTTCGAGGGAATGCACAATGAAACTCGAAAGAAGATCCTGGAAAGCGCTATCGAGGAATCGCACGCGCAGGGGGATTTTCTTTTTCATCAAGACGATCCCGCCCGCAATTTCTACATTCTCTCGGAAGGGCGGGTGCGGATTAGTGTGGGACCCCAAGGGCTCTTGGCTCACGTGGCCAGCGACCCGGGCGATGTGATCGGTTGGTCGAGTCTGGTGGGGAACAACACTTACACGGCTTCCGCCGAATGCCTGGGTCCAGTCAAGGTCTCTAAGATCGAGAAGTCCCAGTTGGATCAGATCCTGCACGCGGACCCAGTGAGCGGAATGACTTTCTTCAAGCACCTTGCCGCGCTGATCGGGTTTCGCCTAGTTGATAGTTACAAGGCGACTTCGGCGGCACACGGGATACAAGAACCGCGCTCTTACGGGTAGAAAAGGAGTGGCAAATGACTCAGGATGGAGAGGCTTGGTCTCAGAACCACTTGAGACTGGCACTCGAAAAGAAAGAGTTTTTCTGCACCGCGGAGCTGGTCCTGGGCCGTGATCACAACATGGCCGAGGCGGAGACCTTCGTCACAGAAGCGGCGGCGCAGCCGGATGGGGTTAAGGTCATCAGTGTGACCGACCTGCCGAGCGGCAACCCCGCGCTGCCCCCTGAAGCCTTTGTCTCGTTCATCAAGGAACGAGGCCTGACACCGATTGCCCATCTCACCGCCAAGGATGGAAACCGTTCCTTCCTGGAGGGCCGCCTTCACGGCTTGGCGCGCGAGGGGGTGGAGAACGTTCTGGCTTTGACCGGCGATGCTCAAAAGGAGGGCTTCGGCGGAAAATCCAAGCCTGTTTACGACCTGGACTCCGTGCTTCTCCTCTGCCTGATTCAGGCCATGCGGGCGGGCATCGAGTACAAGCTGGGGCCGCGGACGGTTCAAAGCACGCCTTTCGATTTCTTTGCGGGCGCAGTGGTGAACCCCTACAAGGTTCACGAGTCCGACCAGATGATGCAGTTTTACAAGCTGCAACTGAAGATCGCGGTTGGCGCCCAGTTCATCATCACGCAGTTGGGGTACAACCTCCGTAAGCTCTACGAATTGAAGCAGTACATGACCCGAGAGGGCTTGGGGCATATACCTGTCCTCGCCAATGTCTATGTTCCCACGGCCAAGATTGCGCAGATGATGCAAGCCGGCGAAGTGGCGGGCTGCGTCATTCCGGACGAGCTTATCCGGCGGCTCGAGAAGGAGAAGAAACCCCAACGGCTGGAGCGCGCCGCGCTCATGGTCGCTGCGGCGAAAGACCTCGGCTTTGCGGGAGCGCACATCGGCGGATTTGGCCTCACGCATCGAGATTTCATGACCATTGCCGAGCGTGTTGCCGCGCTCGGGAGCGACTGGCGTAGCAAGATGGACGAGCTAGTCTTCCCTTATGCAAACGAGTTTTACCTGCTGCCGCGGGGTGAAGATGGCTTGAGTGATGGCGCGGGCAACTACCAGGTCAGCCACAAGAAACCGCACGCGACCTTTGTCCAACGGCTATCCAAGCTGGTACACCGCCACCTGATCGCAACGGATTCATTCGGCGCGCGCTTCTTCAGCGCCCGGCTGAAGACGAATGGGGACGGGGCCGCTGGGAAGTCCTGGCGTCATGGGTTGTGGTACTGGTTGCTGGAGCCTTCCACGCTCTACCGAAAAACCACTCTGGGATGCAAGAGCTGCGGCGATTGTGTTCAGGACTACCTCGATTAT
>Ga0326727_10002825_pt1 | contig 57560 bp, 54 predicted proteins | sample MB2enrmetagenome_FD_207643 | JGI IMG/M metagenome (GOLD analysis project Ga0326727, IMG submission 207643) | Lab enriched peat soil microbial communities from McLean, Ithaca, NY, United States - MB29MY | ecosystem: Environmental > Terrestrial > Soil > Wetlands > Peat | place: USA: New York... | reverse complement strand
TGGCTTTTCTATTTGAGTACGGGCTTGTTGGGCTGTACTAAGGTGCTCACCTCGACGGGCTGGCCGCGGCGGTTAGGCTGGGGCCTGCTCTTGCTGACCTGGGGCTACGGGGCGGCTTGCTCGGTCTCTGACTGGCTTCGCGAGAGGTGGCAGCCTCCGCCATCGGATATCCAGGCGTACAGACTTTTTCTCCGGGAGGGTCTGGAACTGAAGCTGGCGCGGTACCGCACCGTGAGGCGATGGTTTCCTGAGTTCGCCAACCTCGCTGGCTGGGTAGGATTATTTTTGATTTTCGGGGATCACTTTTGGGTATATTTCATGGCCGTTCTATGGCTCTCGCTCCATCGTCCGGACACGCCAGCGCAGATTCAGAGCCGGATCGAGCGCATGGATGCGCTGATTGCGAGGGTGCAGCAAGTCGGCTTCAAACGGCTCCAATCCGACCACTGGGGTCGTCCCTAAACCCGAAAGGTTGGTTATAACTTCTGCACCACGACGGCAGTGCCATAGGCGAGGACCTCGGTGACGCCCTGCATCAGTTCGTTGGCGTCGTAGCGGGCCATGATGACGGCGTTGGCCCCGCGCTCCGCGGCGTGCTCCATCATCATGGTGAAGGCATCCTGGCGGGTCTTCTCGCAGAGTTGGGTCAGCAGGGTGATGTTGCCGCCGATGATGGTCTGGAGGCCGGCGCCGAGCGTGGCGAAGAGGTTGCGCGAGCGGACCACGATGCCGCGCACCACGCCCAGGTTGCGGACGATCTTGTAGCCGGGAAGCTCAAGCGCAGTGGTGACCATGGCGGGATCGAGCATGACGGTGGGCTGGGGATATGCGGACATAGGTTCTCCTGGCGAGCAAGTGTGGACGCAATGGATTGTACGCGGTGAAGCAGCTCCTAGCTATTAGCTTCTAGCTGTTAGCTAACGGCTAGGTCTTGGCAGTTAGCTAAGGGCTAAGAGCTGCTTCCACCGAGCGCAGCGATCAGGGTAGTGACTGCGCCTGCGTCGATGGCGTGAGCGGCAAGCTCGATGCCGGCGCGCAGTGCATCGTGGCGATCGGCGATGGCAGCGGGAACCAACCCTGCGGTGACGAGGACGGCGGCAGCGTTCAGCAGGACCACGTCGCGGTGCGGACCCGGTTCCCCGGCGAAGATGTCGCGGAGGATTTGGGCATTCGCTGCGGCGTCGCCCCCGCGCAGGCGGTCGATGGGAGCGGTGCGCAGGCCGACCTGTTCGGGCGTGAGGTCGAAGAAGGCAACCGCATCCCGGCGGATCTCGGCGACCTGGCTGGGGCCGGAGATGGAAAGCTCATCCATGCCAGCCGTGCGGCTGGCGTCGACGAACCCGTGGACGACGAAGGCGTGGCGGACGCCGAGCAGGCGCATGGCCTCGGCGACGATGGGGACGAGGTGGGCCGAGTAGACGCCCATGACCTGGGCGCGCGCGCCGGCTGGGTTGGTGAGCGGGCCGAGCACGTTGAAGACGGTGCGGACGCCGATGGCGCGGCGGACGGGCATCACCGCCTTCATTGCCGGGTGCAGGGTGGGCGCGTGCAGGAAGGCGAAGCGGTGGCTCCGCAATGCAGCGGCAGCGCGTTCCGGCGAGAGCGCGACCGGGATGCCCAGCGATTCGAGCACGTCGGCCGAGCCGCACGCCGACGTGACGGCGCGGTTGCCATGTTTGGCGACCATGAAGCTTGCCCCGGTGGCTCCCGCGGCGGCGGCGACCAGTGCGGCGGCGGTGGAGATGTTGAAGGTGCCGCTGGCGTCGCCACCGGTTCCACAGGTGTCGACCAGCTGGCTGCGCTCCGCTTCGTCCAATGGCACTGGCGTTGCGGCGGCGCGCATGGCGTCGACGAAGCCGGCGAGTTCGACCGCGGATTCGCCGCGGGCGGCGATGGCGCCCAGCAGCGCGGCGAGTTCAACGTCGCTAAGCTGGCCGGTGAGGACCTGCTGCATCAGCTCGCGCGCCTCTTCGCGGGTGAGCGCGGCGCGTTCTTCCATGATGCGTTTTAGGCTGGGTTGCGGGGACATGGAAGTTAAGCGTAGCAGGGCGGCTGGCGGATGCGGTGTATTCTTCGCAGGAAGAAGTTTTGATCTGAAAACTGACCACTGAAACTGACAACTCCTATGCGGCTCTGGTTTGCTCACAGCAGCGAGGTCCCGATCTACCGGCAATTGGTGACCCAGGTGGTGCTTGCGGTCCTTTGCGGCGATCTGCGGCCGGGCGACCGGCTGCCCAGCACGCGCGAGCTGGCTCGCCGGTTCGCGCTGCATCCCAACACGGTCAGCGCGGGCTATCGCCAGTTGGAGAAGGACGGCTGGACGGAACGGCGCCGGGGCAGCGGCATCTACGTCCGCGCCCAGGCAGAGGAACTGGCCACCGCGGAGCAGAGGATCGACCACCACATCGCCGGGTTCTTCCGGGCCACGCGCGAGCTGGGGCTCCCGGAGGCGGCGGTGCGCGCACGCGTGCTGCAATGGCTGGCTATGCCTTTGCCCGACCACTTCTTGCTGATCGATCCCGACGCTGAACTCCGCCGCATTCTGTTGACCGAGCTGCGCCAGGCCACCGGCTGGGAGGTCCGTGAGGCGCTGCCCGAGGACCGCTACCGGGCAGAGACGTTGGCCGGGGCCATTCCACTGTGCCGGCCGAGCCAGGCGAAGCTGCTGCGGGCCACCCTGCCCAAGGGCGTGGAGCTGGTGACGCTTCCGATTCGGTCTCCGAATCAGTGGCTGAACCCGTGGCTACCCGCGCCCGCCGGGCATCTGGTGGGTGTGGTGTCGCACTGGCCAGGCTTTCTGGATGGCGCACGGACCATGTTGATTGCCGCGGGCCTGCCACCGGAGGTGCTGCTCTTTCGCGACGCGCGCAAACCGCACTGGCGGCGCGGGCTGGAGCAGGTGACGGCGATCCTGTGCGACAGCGTTACGGCAGGTTTACCGACGCTTCCCGGCAAGCCATTCCGCATTGTCTTTCCGCTGCTGGCGGACTCCGCCAGCGGTCTGCTGCGCGAATATTCGGGAGAAGCAGCTATTAGCCGTTAGCTATTAGCTTATAGCCATGACGAAAATTAACCGGGACTGCGATGCACCAGCCAAGAGCTGATAGCTAATCGCTAGCCTCTTGTGACACTTGCGAAAGTGTACTGATGCGGCATTTCGGGTAATGCGAAGTTCGTAGGCTCAGCTTATCGGCGCAATGGCGCTGGGAGGCGAGCGAGATGCGAATCACGATTCGGGCATTGGCGGTTCTGTTGGTGGCCACGGCGGGATGTGGAGTGGCGCAGACGGCACAACCCCGCCCCGAGACGCATCGGACAAAGCTGCGGCAAGCCACGGATATTGAGGGCTATCCGTGCGACAAGGGATATGCGTGGTTCTATGCGGACGGGCGGTTGAGTGAATGTTTCATCACGCAGGACATCGACATCGGCGAGGCTCACATTCCCAAAGGGTCAATCATCCAGCTTTTTTCGGTCCAGGATGAAAGGCGCAGGCTCATCGGTGTGATGCTAAGTCACAACACGGTCATCGGCGGCGTTCGATGCAGTGGTGGGAACTGGTTGCTCGGACCCGCGGAGGGCGCCGGCACAACGCTTTATCCGGACGGAACGCTATATGCTTGCTCCCCGGTCGAAGACCAGGTGGTGCAGGGAGTTCCGTGCAGGCATGATGATGGCCCCGTCGGCATCTTGTATGGTCTCTGGGTGAAGCACCAGGACTACGACCACGGCATTGAGTTCTACCGGAACGGGAGGCTGAAATCCTGCGGGCTCGCGGAGGATTTCAACGGCCAGAAGAAAAACACGCTCTGGAAGTCGGCTGCAAAATAAGCCGGTCATTTCGGGCTGGCGCACGTGGTTAGTCCGGGGGAGTGGCGACCGGACAGAAGAGGCGCGTCGCACCAGGCCGAAAGTTGGCTGAGCGTGTGCGATATTCGGCACCGATGTGCGACCGTGCCCGGCCCAGGTTCGCCGTGGCGGTGCGCATCCGCTATCATCGGACTTGCGCGCAATTTATCCAAGCGCCCGAGAAGACCCTCCATGAAGATTCACGAGTATCAGGCAAAAGACATTCTGCGGAAGTACGGCGTTCCCGTGCCCGACGGCGAGATGGCCACCACGCTGGAAGAGGCGGACACCGCCGCGAAGGCGCTGTTCGGCAAGGGCAACGTGGCTGTGGTGGTGAAGGCCCAGATCCACGCCGGCGGCCGCGGCAAGGGTGGCGGCGTCAAGGTCGTCAAGACCATCGAGGACGCGGATGCCGCGGCCAAGGCGATCCTGGGGATGCAGCTGGTGACGCACCAGACCGGGCCGGCGGGGCAAAAGGTCCAACGGCTGCTGATCGAGGCCGGATCGGCGATCGATCGCGAGCTTTATCTGGGGCTGGTGCTGGACCGCGCCAGCGCGAAGGTCGTGTTCATGGCGTCGCAGGCAGGCGGCATGGAGATTGAGCAGGTGGCGCACGACACGCCGGAACTGATCTACAAGGAGTACGTCGAGCCGGCGCTGGGCCTGCAGCCCTACCAGGCGCGGCAACTGGCGTTCAAGCTGGGGCTGAGCGCCAAGCAGATCAACCCGGCGGTGTCGTTCATGATGGGGCTGTACAAGGCGTTCGTCGAGAACGATGCGAGCCTGATGGAGATCAACCCGTTCATCACCACCAAAGCCGGCGAACTGATGGCGCTGGACTGCAAGATCAACTTCGACGACAACGCCATGTTCCGCCACAAGGACCTGAAGGAACTGCGCGATCTGGCCGAAGAAGACCCGCTGGAGGTCGAGGCGTCCAAGTACAACCTGAACTACATCAAGCTGGATGGCTCGATTGCCTGCATGGTGAACGGCGCCGGTCTGGCCATGGCGACGATGGATATCATCCACTACGCGGGCGGCAGCGCGGCGAACTTTCTGGATGTGGGCGGAGGCGCGAACCAGGAGCAGATCGAGAACGCATTCGGAATCCTGCTGAGCGACCCGAATGTGAAGGCCATCTTCATCAATATCTTCGGCGGAATTCTCAGGGTCGATGTGCTGGCGCAGGGAGTGGTGAATGCGACTAAGAAGCTGAATGTGAAGTTGCCCATCATTCTCCGGCTGGAAGGCACGAACGTGGAAGAGGGACGGCAGATTCTGGCCGACTCCGGCTTGGACTTTCAGGTCGGCACAACCATGAAAGAGGCTGCTGACCTTGCTGTCGCAGCGGCGAAAGGCTAGGAGCGAGCTTTTCGCTTCTAGCTTTTCGCTCTTAGCCCAAACCGACACGAGCTGAACTGAGGTTTGAATGGCACAGAAAGTGGAAGACCTGATGGTCTGGCAGCGGGCGATTCAGATGAACGTCGCGGTCCATAAGCTCACGGAGTCGTTTCCCAGGCAGGAGATGTATGGGCTGACCTCCCAACTTCGGCGCGCTGCGGTTTCTGTTGCGAGCAACATTGCCGAGGGTCGGGGACGGTTGAATAACGGAGAGTTTCGGCAGTTTTTGGGAATGGCTCAGGGTTCAAATTATGAGGTGCAGACGCAACTCGTAATCGCAAAGGAATTTGGATTCGGCGATGGTAGCCGTCTCGAGCGTGCACAGAAGCTGAATGATGAAGTGGGACATATGTTGACCTCCTTTATCGCAACGGTTTCGAAGAAAAAGCTAGAAGCTAAGAGCTAGGAGCTAGAAGCTATGTCAGTTTTGGTTGACAAGAATACGCGGCTGATTGTGCAGGGAATCACCGGGCGTGAAGGCACATTCCACGCCAAGGGCTGCCAGGAGTATGGGACGAAGGTAGTTGGCGGCGTGACGCCGGGCAAGGGCGGGACCATCCACGAAGGCTGGCCGGTCTTCAACACCGTCGAAGAGGCGGTGAAGGAGACGGGCGCGAATGTGACCGTGATCTTTGTGCCGCCGCCGTTTGCCGCGGACGGCATTCTGGAGGCCGCAGCCGCCGGGGTGCCGCTGGTGGTATGCATCACCGAAGGCATTCCCACGCTGGACATGGTGAAGGTGTGGGAGATTGTGAAGCGGTCAAATTCACGGCTGATCGGGCCGAACTGTCCGGGTGTGATCTCGCCGGGCAAGGCCAAGGTGGGCATCATGCCGGGGCGGATCCACAAGGAAGGGAATGTGGGGATCGTGTCGCGGTCGGGCACGCTGACCTACGAGGCGGTGTACCAGTTGACGACGCGGGGCATTGGCCAATCGACCGCGATCGGCATTGGCGGCGACCCGATTGTCGGGACCAACCACATTGACGCGCTGCGCCTGCTGAACGACGATCCGGAGACCGAAGCGATCATCATGATCGGTGAAATCGGCGGGACCAACGAGGAGAAGGCGGCGGCGTTCATCAAGGCCAACGTGAAGAAGCCGGTGGTGGGATTCATCGCCGGTCAGACGGCGCCTCCAGGAAGGCGCATGGGTCATGCGGGCGCGATCATCTCGGGCGGCGAGGGCACAGCTGCCAGCAAGATGGAGGCGATGGCGGCGGCGGGCATCCACGTGGTCAAGTCGCCGGCTGATATTGGCGAGACCATGGCCCGGGTACTGGGGAAAGCGTGATCTCGCTCCGGCCGTTCTACGGCTCCGTGGGTGCGGAGAAATCTTCCGCTGGCTTCGACACCCCGTCGGCCTCTGAGAAATGCGGAAGCTCCCGCAGAATGTCGCCCAGGCTGGAAGGCGCGATCGGCGTCAACCGCACAATGTAGCGGTAGTCAGGCAGGTCCGATGCCCCGCCGATGAACGAGAGCTTGCGCTTGCGGGCAGCGTCCGGATCGAGGCTGAACGGGCGCGTCTCCCACGGCCCCGGCAGGCTGCGAGCAAGCGAATCCATCTCCGCCGTCACCACATCGCCCACCTTTCCGTAGCCGCCGGTGTAGCTCCTGACCAGGTAAAGGTCCATCGCCGCGCATTGCGCCGGATCGAAGCGTTGGCTGCGCTGGTACACCGGGTTCTGAAAGGGAGTCAGGTTGAGCATCCGCGGCAGCTTGCTGGTGGAGACTGTCAGCGTCAGCAGTGCGTCGTAGCTCACGACCACCGAACAGTCCTGTCCCCGGGTGTCGCGCAAAAACGCGATGACCTCCTCCGGCCGGTTGATCATGCTGGCCTTCGCAAGACCTGTGCGGTGGAGCAGGTGGTCCACGCCCACCCCGCTCCACAACCCAAAGCACCCGATGAACGCGTACTGCGCAGCGACCGGCCGCAGCGTCTCGACCAGCAGCGCGGCCAGCGGGGCCAGCGCCGGCACCAGCAGAAGTCCGTTGCGCGGCTTGCCGCCCAGGCCGGTTAGCGCGACCACGGCGAAGAAGGCAAGCGCGAAGACGATTTCGCTGGCGAGTCCGTTATGCAGCTTCCAGATCGTGGCAGACGCAGGGCCGGCTCGCAGAAGACGCGCGGCCTGCCACACGCCGACCGCACCGAGGAAGAGAAAAGCAACGCCGGCAGCGATCGCCAGCGGATGCCACGGCAGATATGCCTCCGAACAAAACGTCGCCTCCACTAGTCGGGCCATTGAGAGCGGAAGGCTCGACCTCTGGTCCCGGCTGCCCACGCTATGCACAAACAGAAACGCATGCATCTGCGGCAGGACCAGCGGCACAAACACCGCGAACACCAGCAAATACTGCTTCCACGCAAGCCACCCGTAACGGACCAGCATGGCCGCGCCAAGCGCCGCAATAAACGGCAGAGTGATGTAGTTGATGTAGAACAGGCCGACCAGCAGCAGCCCCAGCCCCGCCGACCTCGCGTAGGTCAGCCCAGCCTCGCCCTTGCCCCCCGGCTGCAGGGCAAACACGACTGCGATCAGCGCAAGTCCCGTCCACCAGCCGTACCAGCGGATGGTGTTGCCCCACATCAGCAGTTGGGGATGGAGCGTCGCCAGCAGCAGAAAGCACACCCGCGCGCGGACCGTGGCCAGCAGCGGCGTCATCGCAGAGGTAAAGGCCGCCAGCCCCGCGTACAGCACCAGCAGCGTAAACAGCGTCATCCAGCGCGGGGAAGGGACCGCCTGGTAAGCGAAGTGCGCGAGCAGATACATCCCCGGAGGATGAACGTCGCGGGTATTCGCCATCTGGACGATCTGCCCCACGGAGCTGTTGACATAAGCCAGCGTGGAGTTCTCATCGTCGTAGGTATTGCGCACCGATAAAAAGCCGAGCGAGACGAGAAAGGAGATCGCCAGGAAGCTGGCAGTCAGCGCGCGCGAGGCACCACACCGGTTGGCAGAGGACAGACTGGCAGAGGATGTGGGGAACGGCTCTGCTGCTTGCGCCATGCGCGGATACTACCATAGCCGTCGCCAGAATTCTCCTGCACAATCTCCACCGCTCAGGTCTTCTGGTTGCGATAGAAGAGGCCCGCGGCGAGGAATACCAGCGCAACCATGAAGGCGAGCTGGGCACGCGCCCGCGCATGGAAGTGGAGCTGAATAGCCCTATCCACAGCCCACACGACACATCCGACGAACCATATCCACGCGGTATTTCGCATCGCTGTAACATTGGACGGCAGAGGATAGCTAACAGCTAAAAGCTAGCTGCCATTACACTGGAAGCAGCGCGTTTTGCGCGCCCAGGAGATACATTTTGTCACAGCGCACATTCAGCATCATCAAGCCGGACGCGGTCCGCAAGGGATATACCGGGGCGATTCTGGCGGAGATTGAGAAGGCCGGATTCCAGATTGTCGCCATCAAGCGGATGTCGATCTCGAAGGCGCAGGCTGAGGGGTTTTATTATGTCCACGCGGCGCGGCCATTCTTCGGCGAGCTGACCGAATTCATGAGCTCGGGGCCGATCTTCCCCATGGTCCTGGAGAAGGAGAACGCGATTGCCGATCTGCGCAAGCTAATGGGCGCTACGAATCCCGCGCAGGCAGAGGAAGGCACGATCCGCAAACAGTTCGCCGCCTCGATCGGGGAGAACGCGATCCATGGCTCGGATGCGGAGGACACGGCGGCGTTCGAGATCGGCTACTTCTTCGCGGGCATCGAGCTGAAGTAAGTGGTCAGCGATTTGTTCTCAGTTGTCAGAGAAATGCACGGAGGGGTATTGAAGCTGAAGCTGCCGGATGGCCCCTTCAAGGCCTACCTGTTCGACTGCGATGGAACGATTGCCGATTCCATGCCGCTGCACTACGTCGCGTGGAAGAAGGCGCTGGGCGAACATGGCTGCGAGTTTCTCGAGGATGTCTTCTACAAGTGGGGCGGGATGCCGACGGTGCAGATTGTTGCGACGCTGGGCGCGCAGCAGGGCATCGCGATGAATGCCGAAGAGGTCGCGCACCGCAAGGAGCTGCTGTACTACGAGCTGCTGCCCCAGTTGCAGGCCGTTCCCGAGGTGCTCGAGCAGATACAACTCAGCCATGGGAAGATTCCGTTCGCCGTGGTCTCCGGCGGAAACCGCGAGTCGGTAACCAACTCGCTGAAGACTTTGGGGCTGTTGGACAAGTTCGACACCCTGGTTTGCTCGGAGGACTACACCAGGCCCAAACCTGATCCGGAGCCGTTCCTCACCGCCGCGGCCCGACTCAATGTCGCCCCCGCGGATTGCCTGGTCTTCGAGGACACCGAAATGGGCATCCAGGCCGCCGCGGCCGCGGGTATGGCGAGCGTGAAGATTCTGCAACCGTGGCAACGCGAGCTGGCGGGGTGAACCTCCGACGGCCTTACGCCAGAGCCGGAACCCTGCGCGCCGTAAAGGTGAGGACGGAGCCGAAGACCTCGGGGCGAAAGTCCCTGAAGCCCGAGTCGGCCAGATACCGCTCCATCTCGGGAAGCTCGAAGATGTGCAGGCCATGACGCCTGCTCCACTCACGGAACTTCGGAAACCGTAAAGCGCCGCTGCGGCCTGCGGTGAAGGTGAACACTGACAGGATTGCTCCTGGCTTGGTCACGCGGGCGATCTCGCGCAGCGCGGCGACGGTGTCGGTGAAGAGATGGAGCGACCCACAGCAGAGCGCCGCGTCGAACAGGTCATCCGCGAAGGGGAGGGCCTCGACTCTGGCCCGCGCGAATTGCATGTTGGGGATGCCTTCTTCTGCGCAGTAAGCCACGCCCTGGCGCAGCATGCCCATGGACACGTCGATGCCGAAGACCTTGCGCGAGGATGTCGCGACGTGCCGGCCGTAGGTGCCGGGACCGCAGGCGATGTCGATCACTCGGCCTTGGACAGAATCGAGCTTTTGGGTGACTTTGGCGATCAGTTGAGGAAGCGACGGGCTTTCGAATCCACCGTAGACAGCAAGGACTACGGAGTACCAGAGTTTCGACTCATAAATCTTGGCCATGCGGTCGATCGCGGTCATGCGGCGCAACTCGGGATCCTGGCTGCGGGCCAGATTCTCCCTGAGGAAGTCCGGTATACGCCCTTGGATGGGGTAGGTCTGTGAACAGGCTGGGCATCGGAGCGAACCGTCCGCCTGGGTCAAAGGACCTTTGCAGATGGGGCAGACGTAGATGTTGAGGCTGGCTTCCGGCGTGGGGTCGCCTGTCATTTCTCATCCTCCAGGCGGCCATCATCGCTGCCCGCTTGCGAGGCTATTTGGTAAACAAACTCAGGTCGATGGCGTCGCCCATGGCCTTGTACCCCGGGTCGCTGGGGTGCAGGTGGTCGCCGTGGTCGTAGACGGGTAAGAACACGGCCGGGTTGGCGGGATCCTGAGTGGCCTTGTCGAAGTCGATGAAGCCGTCACTCTCCTTGGTGGTGCGTATCCACTGGTTCAGCGTCTGGCGGACCTGCTCGCCGGCGGGAGACATGTATCCCGCGCCGGTGTAGGGCGTCAGCGTGGCGAAGTAGACCTTGATGCCGTGGGTGTGGGCGCGCTCGGCGAGCTGAACGTAGCCGGCGATGAGGTCATCGGCAGAGACGACATCGTAGGGGCGTACCGTGGTGTAGGCGTGCCCGATGTCGTTGATGGCCTCGAGGATGATGACGTACTTGACGCCGGCTTGGGCGATGACGTCGCGGTCGAAGCGGGCGAGCGCGCTGGGGCCGGTGTTGTCGTGCAGAATGCGGTTGCCGCCGATGCCTTCGTTGAGGACGCCGATGCCGGCAGTCTTGGGATTGGCCAGCAGGCGGCGCGCGAGTTCGTCGGGCCAGCGCGCGTTCTGGTTGACTGCGGCGAAGGCGCCATCGGTGATGCTGTCGCCAAAGGCGACGACCGCGGCACTCTGCGCGGAGACCTTGACGTCAACTCCCTTGATGAACGGCCAGGAGCGGATCTCGGTGGGGCTATCGAGGGTCTTGGCGCCGACGACATTACCCGGCGCGGTGTAGCTGGTCTGGTCGGCGCCGCCATGCTGGGAGAGCTGGTGGATGGGCTGCGCGGGCAGGAAGAAGCTGATGGCGAGGTCGGAGCCGGCGGGGACGTTGACCGCGGCGGGGTCGCTGACCACCAGCGCGCCGGGCGGGATGGTCACCGTGGGGCGTCCGCTGAAGGTGAGGCCGGAGGCGGAGACCAGGTTGATGGAGCTGTCTCCCTGGCTGACCGCGACGTGGGCCGCCCCGATAGTGAGCGGATCGGTGCCGAACTCGTTGGTGAAGACCACGCGGACTTGCGGGCCGCCGATGGTGACATGCACGATCTCGCGCAGGGTGGTGTCGGTGGTGCCATAGATGATGGCGGGCGGGCGGGGCGGTCTTGCCGTGCCGGCTGGAGCAGCCGTCTGCGCTGGTGCGGGCGTGGGAGCCGGGACGGGTGTCTGCGTGGAAGCTGGCGCGGGAGCAGCCGAGTTGGAGGGCGGAGTGACCGTGGCTGGCGTTCCAAGACGGACGGCGACCGGCCCGTTGTTGGCGGCCATGGGCGCGGTGGCCCAGGTGCCCACCCAGTGGTCCGGCGACGGCGGTGCGGCATGCACGGTTACCGTGAAGACGAGCAGAAGAAGCAGGCTGGGCAGAATCGGGCGGCGCAATTGTGGTTTCACGGCAGAGGGTCAACCTTGGATGAGATTTTCTGGCCGCTCCATATTACGCCATTGCGCGCGTCATTACGCCGGATTTGCTCCGCCAACTTACTGCTGGCTTGGCAGGTGCGGGCGGCTTTCACGTATAGTGGGCGGTGCGGAAGGGCAGCCGTTAGCTCTTAGCTTCTAGCTATTAGCTGGAAGCCGAAGATATAGTCTGGACGACGGGTAGATTTCGCTGAGAGCCAATGGACAACAAAGGAAGCGATCAAGATGAGACTTGCGAAGGTGATGGTGCTGGCAATGATGACGATGGCTGGAGTACAGGGTGCAGGCGCGGCGGTTACGGTGACCAAGGCTGGGTTCGGCAAGCTGCCCGACGGGCGGGCGGCAGATCTTTATACGCTGAAGGATGCGGATGTCGAGGTGGGCATTACCAGCTTCGGCGCGCGCATCGTCTCGTTGAAGACCAGGGATCGCGATGGCAAGGTGGCCGACGTGGTGCTGGGATACAACTCGGTGGAGGCATATGCCGGGGAGACGGCCAAGACCTACTTCGGCGCGATCGTGGGGCGGTACGGCAACCGGATTCGCGGCGGCAAGTTCATCATCGATGGGCACACTTACCAGATTCCGCTGAACAACGGCGCCAATGCGCTGCACGGCGGCCCGCAGGGCTTCGGCGATAAGCTGTGGACGGGCAAGGCGCTCCCGGACGGCGTGGAGATGACGCTGGTGTCGCCGGATGGAGACATGGGCTTTCCCGGCACGCTGACCGTGCATGTGCGCTACACGCTGGTGGGCAACGCGCTGCACATCCACTACACCGCGACCACCGACAAACCGACGGTGGTGAACCTGACCAATCACGCCTACTTCAACCTTTCGGGCGAGGGCTCGGGCACCATCCTGGGCGAGGTGATGCAGATCGACGCGGACGCGTACACCCCGGTGGATGCGGGCCTGATTCCGGTGGGCGGAGTGCAGCTGGTGGCGGGAACGCCGTTCGACTTTCGCAAGCCAACGGTGATAGGCGAGCGGATCGACCAGGCGAACGACCAACTGAAGATCGGCGGCGGCTACGACCACAACTGGGTGCTCAATGGAAAGAACGGCGTGATGAAGCTGGCGGCCAAGGTCTACGACCCGAAGACCGGACGGGTTTTGACGGTCGAGACCACCGAGCCGGGCGTGCAGTTCTACGCCGGCAACGCGATGACCGGCACTAACGTCGGCAAGTCCGGCGTGATCTACGCGCGCCGCTCGGGCTTCTGCCTGGAGACGCAGCACTTCCCCGACTCGCCCAACCAGCCCGCCTTCCCCAGCACCGTGCTGAAGCCGGGCGAGACCCTGCACTCGGAGACGATCTTCGCCTTCTCGACGCAAAAGTAGAAGAGCGTTTAGCTCCTAGCTCATAGCCCTTAGCTAGCGGCTAAGAGCTAGAGGCTGGTGCTTCCGTCTGAGGTCTTCGGCGATCAGCTTGCCGTGGAAGCGACCGTTCTCGATGAAGATTTCGTTGGTGCGCTCGCCGGCGACGATGACGCCGCCAAGGTAGATGCCGGGGACGTTCGATTCCAACGTGGCCGGATTGCAGACCGGACAGCGCGCATTCGCATCGTCGAGCTTAATGCCGAGGCGCTCCAGGAAGTCAAAGTCGGGGTGGTAGCCGGTCAGCGCGAAGACGAAGTGATTGGCGATGGTCACTTCGCCGCCGGGCGTAGCGATGGTGACGTCATCCTCCGTGATATTTGTAACCATCGATGAAAAGTGGGCCGTCACCTCGCCGTTCTTGATGCGGTTGGCGATGTCGGGCAGGATCCAGTACTTCACGTGGCGATGCATCTCCGCACCGCGATGCACTAGGGTGACGCGCGCGCCGTGTCGCCACAGATCGAGTGCGGCGATGGCGGCTGAGTTCTTGCCACCGATGACGACCACGTCCAGGCCGAAGTAGGGATGCGGCTCATGGTAGTAGTGCTTGACCTTGGTGAGGCTCTCGCCGGGTATGTCAAGGTAGTTGGGCAGGTCGTAGTAGCCGGTGGCGAGGGCGAGCTTGCGGGCGCGATGCTGCAAGCTGCGGTCGAAGCGGTCGATGGTGTGGACGGTGAAGTCGCCGTCGGACCCCGTCACCCGCTCGACCGTCTCATACTGGCGGACGTCGAGGGCGTAGTGCTCGGCGACCTTGCGGTAGTATTCCAGCGCCTCGGAGCGAGTGGGCTTCTGGTTGGGGCTGGAAAAAGGCATGTCGCCGATCTCCAGCAGCTCCGGCGTGGTGAAGAAGGTCATGTGCGCCGGGTAGTGGAAGAGCGAGTTGCACAGGCAGCCCTTGTCCACCAGCACGGCGGAGAAGCCCGCGCGCTGCGCCTCGATGGCGCAGGCCATGCCCGTCGGCCCCGCGCCGATGACCAGCAGGTCGTAGATAGGGAGTTCAGCGTGCGCGGTGTGGCCCATGCATCGATTCTATCGAAGCATGAGCAAACTACAGTTCGACCAACTTGTGGGCGATGGCGAAGAGGGCGAGTTCGAGCCGGGTGGAGACGCCGGTCTTGTCGAATACGTTGGACAGGTGGCGCTTCACCGTCTCCTCACTGATGGAGAACTGCTTGGCGATGTCGCGGTTGGAGCAGCCTTCGACGATGCAGGTGACGACTTCAAGCTCGCGCGGAGTCAGGCCGTAGGTCTTGCGTTCGGGCACCGCGGCGGCCTGGGCCATCAGCTCCTGCAAGGCCTTCAGCAGGTTGGCGACCCGTTCGCCGCCAATCCAGTAGTCGCCGCCAAGTACCGCGCGCAGCGATTGGGTGAGGTCCCCCGCAACCGAATCCTTCAGCACGATGCCGCGTGCGCCGATCTGCAGCGCTTCGATAATCTGCTGGGTGGAAATAGTGCTGGTCAGGAGCACAATCTTGACCCGGGGCGACTTGGCCATGATGGCGCGCATCGCTTCCAGGCCGGGAAGCCGGGGCATGGCAACGTCGAGCAGAAGGATGTCCGGCTCCAGTTCGAGTGTCTGGGTGATGGCGTCGTCGCCGTCTTCGGCTTCGCCGACTACCTCGAATCCAGGCTCGTTGAGCAGCATGTTCCTGACGCCGAAGCGGACCACGGGATGGTCGTCGGCGACGACGATCCGGATGGTTGCCATGCCATTTGCGGAGGAGGAAGGTTTTCTTGCGGGTTGCTGACTCATTGCGGCTCCTACTGACATTGCGGAAACCTCGCACAGCCCGGCTGGGTGTCTCGCCTCAGTCGCGTGACCCCAGCATACGCTCAAGCCGGTCACATGCAGCGGCCAACTCATCTAGAGAGTTAACCTCTTCAGCGTCGTGGGCGCCTTCCGCGTCCAGGCCACAGCCCTCAAGTTGCGCCGCCATCCCGTGCAGTTCGGTCGCGCCCAGCATTCCGCAACTTCCTTTGATCGCATGCGCCTGGCGAACGAACTGGGGGCCGTCGTGCGCCGCGGCGAGGTTGCGCATGACGGCGATACGCTTTCGTGCGTCGCTCAGGCACATCGCATACATCTCTTGCAGTTGCTTGGCGGGCATCGATCCCGCGAGTTGGCCATAGATCTTCTCGTTCAGGACTGAGCCATTAGCGGAATCGCCCGTGTGTGGATCGATCGGTGATGGTGCGATCGGTGCGGGTTGCGTTCGAGTTTCCATGGATTGGTTGGATGCCGGTTGAGGCGCTGACGCATGGATCGACACCAACCTGGGATTGAGCGAGGATTTGGCCGGGCCCGTGACGACGGTCCATCTTTCCCTCTGGGCTTCGGTTGCGCGCGTTTCGGGTTGATGCGCGGCGAGCGCACCTGCGATCTTCTCCATCTTGAAGGGCTTCAGCAGGAATCCGTCGAAGCGCGAGATGGCGCCGCTGGGCGGCTGGCTTCCGCTGATGGCCAGCAGCAGAGTCGCCGGCCCGCAGGCGCGGCGCAGTTCATCCGCCAATAGACCGCCGGAGATTCCCGGCAGCTGCACATCGGCAAGCACGAGGTCCGGTGGAGGGTTGCCCGGGTCGAGCATCGTGAGCGCGGATTCACCGGATTCAGCAGTCCGCACCGTATAGCCTTCGGCCTCCAGGAGGACGGCGAGCAGGCCGCGGCTCATTTCATCGTCGTCGACGACCAGCACTCGCGCCGGGATGGATGAAGACCCCATTGTTGGCGAAAAGAGTATCAGGCGAAGCCCGCCAGCGCCATTCCCAATTGGATGCAAGGATGCAAAGCGGCGCTTGCAGAACTTTCCCGCTGAGCGGGGGAAATGCTCTACAGTAGTGGCCATGGCAAATGAGGGCGTTCCGGAGGAGCGGAGCAGCGGCGGCGAGAGCCAGCGCGATCCGGGGCTGACCTCTCTTGAACAAAGGGTCGCCCGGCTGGAGGTTGAGCTGGCCGCGCTCCGCCGCCAGGTTACGACCAAAGGAGAGGCTGAGGGTGCAGCTGTGCGCTCGGTGCCGGTCGCTCCTCCTCCACCGCCGATCCCCACGCGTCCGCGTTCCGATGCGGCGAGTTCGCGCCGTCTGGTTTCGGAGGCGTGGGCCGAGCCCGGCCCGCAACCGCCGCCGCCTTCCAGCGACTCCTTCGAGGAACGGCTGGGCTCCCAGATATTTAATCGGATCGCGATCGTGCTGCTGCTGATTGGGGCGGCGTATTTTCTGAAGATGGCGATCGACCGCCAGTGGATCGGCCCGACCGGGCGGGTGTTGGCCGGGTTGGTGGCGGGCACGGGCCTGGTGCTGTGGTCGGAGCGCTTCCGGCACAAGGGCTTCGCTGCGTTCTCCTATTCGCTGAATGCGGTAGGCAGCGGCGTGCTTTATCTCTCGCTGTGGGCGGCGTTCCATCTGTTCCATCTGCTGCCGGCGGATGCGGCGCTGGCGCTGATGCTGCTGGTGACCGCGTGGAACGCATATATGGCGTGGGCGCACGACTCCCAGCTGCTGGCGGTGTACGCGCTGGTGGGAGGGTTTGCCACACCGGTGCTGCTCTCCACGGGCGGGAACCACGAAGTCTTCCTCTTTATCTACTTGCTGGCCATCGACGCGGCGACCATCGCGCTGGTCAGGCTGAAGAACTGGCCGCGCCTGCTGCTGTGGACGTTCCCGCTTACCCTGGCGTTCTTTATCGCCTGGTACGCGGAGTACTACGCGGCGAGCGAGTTGGCGACGACCGCGGTCTTCATCGCGCTGTTTGGGGCTGCGTTTGGGAGCGCGCCGCTGGGCAGGAAACAGGCAGCAGGAAACAGGGAACACGGAACAGGGAGTGGAGAGCAAACGACGGAACGAGTGTCGCGCCTTGGGACTCTGATTGAGGACATCCTACTGCCGCTGGCCAACGGGGCGTTCGTTTCCCTTGCCTTCTACTTCGTGCTGGAGGAATCGGGTCATCATGCGCTGTTGCCCTGGTTGATGGTCCTGCTCGCCGCCGCATATCTGGCCCTGATGCAGGCGCCGCAGACGCGGACGGCGTCGGCCATACATCTCTCGCTCGCGGTCGTCTTCCTGACGATTGCGGTCCCGCTGAAGGCCAGCGGCCATTGGATTACGGTGGGCTGGCTGGTGGAAGGTCTGGCGCTGCTCTGGGTGGCCACTCGGCTGGCGGGGAGCGATGCGGCGGAGGACGGGGAGGAGAGCTACTCGTCGGGCACGCTGCGCTGGCTGGGATCGGCAGCGCTGACGCTGGGGTTCTGCGGCGTGCTGACGCATGAGTTCGACGGGCTCGTTGGGCCGGTGGCCCAGTACTTCAACGGGAATACAGGAACGGCATTGACGGGCGTGGCGATCTTCGCGGCCTCCGCGGCGCTTTCGCTGCGCGCCGGCGGTACAGGCGGGGACCACGGATGGTTGAGGACCGCGGCGGTGGCGTTCGCCGCCATCGATGTAACGGCGATCCTACTGACTTTGCGAGAGGTGTTACCCGTCGAAATGCGCGGGCTTCATACACCCTTCCAGACGGCAGATTTTGCCGCTGCGCTGACTGGGTTGGCGATCTTCGCGGGAGTGATTGCGGTGACGCTGCGACTGGGGCGGACGCATCCGGATGACGAATTCTGGACGAACAGCGCGGCTCTCTCGACCATCGCTTTCAATCTCGTCGCGGTGCTCACCGGCGTGCGTGAGATCGTGGCCATGTGGACTTTTTCGTCGGATGCAGCGGCTGGCAACGTAGACGCGCCGCTGCAGCAGGCGCTGGCCATCTCGGCCTTCCTGATGCTCTATGGCGCGGCGCTGCTGGCGGTCGGCTTCTGGAAGCGCAGCGCGTTCCTGCGCTGGCAAGCGCTGGTGCTGCTGATCTTCAGCATCCTCAAGGCGTTCCTCTATGACATGCGCAGCCTGAGTCAGGGCTATCGCGTGGCCAGCCTGCTCGGGCTCGGCGCGCTGCTGATGGCGATCAGCTTCGCCTACCAGAAGGACTGGCTCAACATGCGCGAGGCGGAGAGGAAGCAGGGTCTGGACGCAGAGCAAAAGGCCGACGCTGAGGGCGTGCGATGAGGGTTGCTGCAATGCTGGCGGCGGTTCTGTTCTGGCAGGCGGCCGGGAATGAGCCGCCGGTCGCGCATCCGGATGCGATGCGGTATGAGCGGACGATTCAGGTGCCGGCGGGGACGGGACAGGCCTGTGCGGTGTTGGATCCGCAGATCTTTCCCCACGCAGCGCCGTCGCTCACCGACCTGCGCATCTTTCCCGCAGGAGTAGGCGGGCATGAGGTTCCGTATGCGATCACGATGAGCGAAGCGGTAAGCGAGGAGACCGAGCCGGCGCGTGCGCTGAATCTGGGGACGGATGGCGGTAAGATCGTCTTCGATCTGGAGATGCCGCGGCGCGCGTATACCGGCGTGACCCTCGATCTCGATCCGGCGGCGCAGGACTTTATTGCAACGGCGACGGTGACGGGAATGGATGCGCTGGGCGGACGGGGCAGGTCCATTGGGTTGGGGTCGTTCACGCTGTTCGATCTCTCGTCGCAGCATCTCTCGCGGGATACTGCTTTGCCGCTGGCGGAGTCGACGTTTCACTACTTGCACGTTGTGCTGAGTGTGTCGTCGGCTCCGGGCAGTCGCTCGGGTCCGGCTGCGCGATTTACGCGGGCGATGGTCAAGGGAGCATCGGTGCCGCCGAGCCGCGAGGCGCAGACCCTGTACACGACGGTGGCGAATACGACTTCGATTGTGACTGCGGGGCGCGAGAGCGTGGCGAAGTTCGAGGTTCCGGCGCGGGTGCCGGTGGAGCGGGTATCGGTCGAAGTCGCGCCGGGATTCAAGGGCAACTTCAGCCGCGACGTGCGGGTGACGGCGACGGCTGAGAAGGGGGCAGACGAGGACGAACGCGGGCCGCTGCCGGAGATTGTGACCGGCAATATCCTCCGCGTGCATGCGACAGAGGCCGGCCGGGAGATTCGCACCGAGGAGCTTGGCGTTCCGGCGATTCTGGGCGCGAACCTGCAGCGCGCGGCGAAGGTCGAGGTGGCAATCGAGAACGGCGACGACCAGCCGTTGCCGATCGCATCGGTGCGGCTGGAGATGCGACAGCGAGAGATTTGCTTCGATGCCGCTTCGGCGAGCAGCGGCTTGGCGCTCTTTTACGGCGATGCGAGGCTGCTGGCGCCGGTCTATGACTATCAACGCCTGTTCGCCGCGTCGCGCAAGGCTCTGGTTGCGGAGCTGGGGCCGGAGCAGTTGAATCCCAACTACCAGCCGCCCACGGATTCCCGGCCGTTTACGGAGCGGCACCCCGAGGTGCTGTGGATCGCGCTGATTGCGACGATCTGCGTGCTGGGGGTGGTGGCAATGAAGGCCGCGCGAACTGTTGGGCGCTGAGGCGCTTAGCGCAGGGCGGCGTCGACTTCTTTGTAGTAGTCGGGGGATTTCAGGATTTCGCGAGGTTTGGAGCCGTCGGCGGGGCCGACCAGGCCATCCCGTTCCATCATGTCGATGAGGTGGGCGGCGCGGCCATAGCCGATACGTAACCTTCGTTGTAACAGACTGGTGCTGGCTTTGCCGAACTCGAAGACCAGGCGCACGGCGTCGTCGAAGAGGTCGTCGTCTTCCTGGCTGGACTCGCCGTTGCCGTCGGCCTCTTTGCCGTCGTCCTTGGGCCCATCGAGGAAGCTGTGGACGTACTCGGCCTCACCCTGCGCCTTCCAGAACTCGGTGACGGCGGAGATTTCTTTTTCGGTTACAAATGGGGCGTGGACGCGCTGCACGCGGCTGGTGCCGGGCGGCAGGTAGAGCATATCTCCCTTGCCCAGAAGGCTCTCCGCGCCGTTGCTGTCGATGATAGTGCGCGAGTCGACCTTGGTGGCCAGGCGGAAGCTGATGCGGGTGGGGATGTTGGCCTTGATCAGGCCGGTGATGACGTCGACAGATGGGCGCTGCGTCGCCAGCACTAAATGAATGCCGACGGCACGGGCCATCTGGGCGAGGCGCGTGATGGACTCCTCGACGTTGGCGCGGTCGAGCATCATCAGATCGGCGAGCTCGTCGATGATGATGATGATATAGGGCAGCGGCTCCTGATCGGCGTCGTCAAAGAGGTAGTCGGAGCCGTTGTCGAAGAGCTTGTTGAACTGCTCGATATTGCGGACGTGGTTGGCGGCGAGCAGCTTGAGGCGGCGCTCCATCTCACGGACGGCGTTGCGCAGCGCGTTGGCGGCGAGTTTGGCCTCGGTGATGATGGGGGTGAAGAGGTGGGGGATGCCTTCGTACATGCCCAGCTCGACGCGCTTGGGGTCGACCAGGATCATGCGGACCTGCTCCGGCGTGGACTTGAAGAGCACAGACATGATCATGGCGTTGATAGCCACAGACTTTCCTGATCCTGTAGACCCGGCGATGAGCACGTGGGGCATGGCGGCAAGGTCGGCGGTGACGATGCGGCCATTGATGTCTTTGCCGAGGGCGATGGCGAGCTTGGACTTGGACTGGGCGAAGGATTCGCATTCGACCACGTCGCGCAGCCAGATGGTCTCGCGGCCGTGATTGGGGACCTGGATGCCAACGGTGGACTTGCCGGCCATGCGCTCGATGAGGATGGACTCGGCCGCCATGGCAAGGCAGAGGTCATCGGCCAGGCCGGTGACGCGGGAGTATTTGACACCGGCGTCGGGGCGGAACTCGAAGGTGGTGACGACCGGGCCGGGATTGATCTGGGTGACCTGGCCGTCGACGCCGAACTCGGCGCATTTGGTCACAAGGGTGCGGGCCTCGTCGCGCAGTGCCTGTTCGCGCACGATGGCTACCTCTTCGGACCGGTAAAGCAGGGACGAGGGCGGCAATTTGTAACCGCGGATGGACTTGGGTGTGATGGTGACGGGCTTGATGTCCGCATCGGCGCGCTTGCCGAAGGAGATGGCCTGGGGTTGCTGGGATGCCGGGGGTGCGGACGGCGCAGCAATCGGTCGCGGAGCAGGTGCGGGCGCTGGTTCCACTGAGCGTGGTTGCGGCGCGCGCGCAGGAGGCAGTTCGGGGAGGTCTGACAGTCCGAAGTCGAGGCGTGCAAGTCCTTCCCCATCGCGCACGGGGGCGGCGGCGGCGGCGAGCGCTTCGGCGAAGGGAGCCGCTGCGGCAGCGGCGGTGCTGAGCGGGGTGACCGGGAGCGCGTCGACATGGGTGCGGGGCATGGACTGCCAGACGGAGGCGGCTGCTTCGGCGGGCTGCTCGGGGGTGCTATCGGGCGACGCGACTGGCTCAGGACGCTTGCGGCGGAGGCGTCCCCACCAGCCGAAGAGACCGCCCAGCAGGGTGGTGGATTCGCGTTGGGTGGACTGACGTTCCAAGTCCGATGCTGCCTGCTCGAGATTCTGTTCCCGCTTGCTTACAAATGGTCCGCTAGTGGCGTCTTCATCCTGCTGGTTGAGGCCGTGCTTCTCGGCACGCGCGAGGGCACGTCGGGCTCGCCAATTGGCAATGCGCTCGGAGACGCTATGCACCAGCGAGAAGTGGGAATCGACCCACTCGCGTGCGGTGTGGAAGGTGAAGGTGGTGGCGAGGTAGAGCGACATCGCGACCATGAGTGCAAGCACGATGGTGGCGCCGGGCAGGTTCAGATAATGCACCATGGTGTCGGCTATCAGCCGCCCGGTGACGCCTTCGATGGGCAGCGCGTGCCGCCAGTAGAGGGTGTGCGGAAGCAGTCCGATGGCGGCCGGTGCGAACACGATCCACAGCCCGAGGCCGAGCAGACGCGCCATGGCAGAGCCGGCAGGACGCTGACGCATCCAGCACAGGCCAAGCCGGCCAAGAACGATGGGCAGAAAGAACGCAGCGATGCCGATGGTCTGGAGCAGTAGGTCGGCCAGCCATGCGCCGGCCAGCCCGGTCCAATTATGCGCAGGCCCCAGCAGATGTGCACCAAGGCGCGCGCCTATGCCTGCCACTGGAGGCGCGGCGGCGGTGTAGCCACCTACGGTGTCTGCCGATGGGTCGGTCGGCGTGTAGGTGGCCAACGCAAGCAGGAGCAACCCGGCACATACCAGCACCACGAGGCCCAGTATCTCGTTGAGGCGGCGGTTGCGGGTTGGAGTCGAGACCAGCCTGAGTGGTTTCATGGGAGATGCGGGAGCCAGTTCGTACCCTCGGACCGCAGGGAGCGGATCAACGAGCCGGGAACCGCCAAAGCTGCTTCGATTATTCCAGAGGCGGGGCGGGAGGAGAGAAAAGTCGGAGGGGTGGACTCAGGATGCAAACCGGGGCCGCCGAAGGGCATCTATGTGTGTAGTACGTGACCGCCGGAGTTGTCTCCGGCGGGGATTGGCAGCTTAAGAACAATCATGGGCTGGGCGGGGGCGCGGGGTTTTCGCGATTTCTCCCGTTTGCTGCCGGCGCAGGAGAATCGCGGTCAGTCGGCGGACCCCGCACCAACCATTGCGCCCGTTCCCAACCGCATACCGTAAGACCAACTTGAGAGGATACCCGCACCATGGCAACCGATGCAGCAAAGAACGATGAGTTAAAAAGCGACTTGAAGGCGATCATCAACGTGCTCGAAGACGGGCAGAAGGGCATGGCGGAGATCGGGGAGCATCTGAAGGACGAAACTCTGAAGCGCTATTTCCTGGCCGAATCGCTGAAGCGCGCCAGCTTTCGGGGTGAGTTGGAGAATGAACTGCATCGCCAGGGCGTAGCTGATGTGCATGAGACCGGGACGGTGACCGGCGCTCTGTATCGCGCGTGGGCGGGGCTGAAGGCGAAGCTCGGAGGCGGAGACCACACCCTGCTGGAGACGGCAGAGGAGGGCGAGGATGAGGCCAAAGCGGCCTACGAAGATGCTCTCAATCGGGATCTGCCGCTTCCCATCCGCCAGCTGCTCACGGAGCAGCAGACACATATTGTGATGTCGCATGATTACGTGCGCGCCGAGCGAGATGCGCGGAAGGCCGCGTAGCTACGACCGCGGCGTCGGCGTAGTCAAGACTGTGGCATCCACGAGAAGCCCAGGCGGGCGACGGCTTCGACGCTGGGGCCCTGCGCTGGCTGATCAAAGGCCGGCTGATCCAAGCTTGATCGCTTCTTGGTGTCGGGAGTCAGGGTTAGGGTCTGCTCCTTCTTGTCACGCAGCACCACGACGGTAAGGGGATGTCCGTGGCTGTTCTTGACCGCTTTGGCCCAATCGGCCGCGGTCAAAACGCGTTGCGCGTTCGCCTTGACCACCAGATCGCCGGTGCGCATTCCGGCAAGCGCGGCTGGCGAGTTTGTCGCCACGCTACGCACGAACAGGCCGCCACCGCCTTGCACTCCGAAGAAGGCGGCCAGCTCCGAGCTCACCTGCTCCAGCATGGCGCCAGTGTAGGTGGGATTCATCAGCATGGATCCAATAAAGCTGTTGGTATGCGCAACCGCGTGAGACGGGGTGGGAGCGGAGTCGCCGTCTGCGCTATCGGCGACCGGCGTCGACGGCTCGGGCACGATGATGTGGTGCTCCCAGGCTTGGCGCTCAACCTCTTCCCGGTTGGCCATCTGGGTCGTGATGGTGATCTGCTGTCCGTCGCGACTGAGCATGAGGACGACAGTCCTCCCGGGAGGAGATTCATGCAACATCCGGCGAAGCTGATCCTGGCCCTCAATGGCCTGGCCATTCATCTGCAGGATCACGTCATGTTCGCGCAGCCCCGCCTTGCCCGCCGGTGCGTCGTGGTCCACCAGCACAATCACTGCGCCACGCGCCTCTTTCAGCTTCAGCGGCACAAGCTGCTCCGGGGAGACGTCGCGAACGTCGACGCCGAGGTATCCCTGGGCCACGCGCACCGGCGCCGTTCCCGAACCACCCACCATAAAGAGTGAAATGCTGTTGGTCGATTCAGCGTCCACACCACTGCTGCCCCATGCCAAGGCGGCCTGGGTCGAAGCCGCCAGCAGAATCATTCCGTAACCCAGTACCCTTTTCATTGCCTCATCGCCTTGTCATCTTTCGATATCGACCAATTCCGACCGGGAAGTCCGATCCCCGTTGGCTACTGAATATCTGGCGCCCCCTCCAACTCGCGGGTGCTTACCGTACGGATATAGGGGTTGACATCTTCGGTGGAGACGGTGCGCAGCACCTGACGGACGCTGGAGTCGGACTCGACCGGTTGCAGCAGGCCGATCGCCCTGGTCCGCACCGTCGCATTCGAATCGTGCATCAGAGCTTCGAGCACCGCGTCGCGGACCCGCTGGTCCTGGGCGACATAGGGCTGCAAGCCTTCCAGCGCGGCCAGGCGCACGGCCGGGTTCTTGTCGTAGCGCAGGCTGACCAGAAGCCCGTTGCGGATGCCGCTGCCATCCGGCTCGCCCAGGCACTGGTGTCCGTTGCGGCACTCACTGGCCAGCAGCGCCACGGAGTTGGTGCGCACGCCGCTGTTGGCCGCATTGGCGCCGATGAGTAGGAGCTGGCGTATCTGCGGGTTATCGAGCGAGCCCTGGACGGTCTCCGGCACGACGCGGTTGTAAGTAACCTGAACGATCTCGGAGTTGGGCGTCTGTACGATGCCGCTGATGTTGGCGATGGCGCCGCGGGTGGGATTGTCAATAATCACGGTCTGTGGCAACTTCGGCTGGTGCGCTACCTGATAGCGGTAGGTGAAGTTGCCCCCCAGAAAGCCTACCCCGAGCAGCAGCGTCGCCAGCGCAGGGGCGCCCTGGATCTGGCCCAGCCAGCTGTACAACCCGCTGCGCAGATGGACCAGCCAGCCATGCGGTGGAATCAGATCCAGCTCCTCGTCGAGCCGCATCCGCGACTGCGCAAGCAGGTTTGGCGATGGGTCCACCACAGGTTGGTAGGCCAGTGCTTCGTGCATCGCCAGCAATGCCTTCAACTCGCGATTGCATGCCTCGCACTGCGCCAGGTGCTCTTCCAGCGAGGCCATGTCCTGATCTGGCAGCTCGCCATAGGTGACAAGAACGATGTTTTGCTGCGCTGCTTCGCACTTCATTTGCGTAACCTCAACCAGCCTCAATAAGTCCTGCTGCGTTTCGGGTCTATGCTGCATGCCCGTCTGTGCTGCTTACTTAGACTCCCTCAATAGCTAAAACCCATTTGAGGTTGTTCCCCTATCGGCGGGACCAAAGTCCCGTTCTGCCAGAAAACCGAAAACTAGCTTCTTAACTCCGCCAGGTGAGCGCGCAGTTTGCGGGTCGCCCGGAAGAGCGTGTTCTTGGCCGTCTCCTCGGTCGTGCTCAACATCTCGCCGATGGTCCTCAGCTTCAATCCCTGGTAGTGCTTCAGCTCAAATACAGTGCGCTCGCGCGGGGTGAGCTGGGAGAGCGCCTGATTGATGCTCTCGGCCATGCGTACCCGGTCCAGTTCGCGCGCGGGATTGGCCATTGCCCTGGTGTCAGAGACGTTCGACAGCAGGTCCATCTCGTCGCCGCGGGAGTCGAGCACGGTGGCCGGGTCCTCGCGGCGGCTCTTGCGGCGCCGCAACTGGTCGAGGCACAGGTTGGTGACGATGCGGTAGAGCCAGGTATAAAACGAACATTCGAAGCGGAAGTTTCCTAGATGGCGATAGGCCTTCAGGAACGCCTCCTGATGGACGTCCTGGGCGTCCTGTTCGTTGCCCAGCATGTGCAGCGCGAGCCGCAATACGGACTGGTCATAACGCCGCACCAGCGAATCGAAGGCGCTGCGGTCGCCTCGCTGGGCCTCGCGGATGAGGTCATCGTCCTCGGTGCGCTGCAGGGCGCGTGCGTCCAACTGCGCCTGGGTCAGCTTTGCGCCGTTCCTGTCCGTCTTGGTCCCGGATTGCGCTGTTGCCTTGGGCATCGCTGGGGACGATTCTATCGTCTCTATCGTGCTTAGCCCAGCCGGGTATCGATTGGCGGCCGCGTCGAGCAGCGCCCGGGCGGTGGATGCCGGCATGAGTGGGGCGAACGGGCTGGCGTTTCTTCTGCGGCCACCGGTGACGGGGGAAAGCACCGGCGCAAGCTCTCGGCCGGTTTCCAGGCTTAAGGCTTCTGCATTCATTGTTTCCGGCTCCGGAGTCGGGAAATGGATCTGTTGGGATAGACCCTTCGCGTGGGAAAAGGTGAGCGGAGGTAACAGGCAACAGGGGACAGGGAAGGCTATAAACTTGGGGAATGCCTTCAGGTCCTCGCCCTCCCGACCTCTTTCCCGAAACTCCCTCCTCTTCCGGCCCCTGGATCACCGCCCACTGCGACGGGGGCGCCCGCGGCAACCCCGGCCCGGCCGGCTTTGGGGCGCTGATCCAGGATGCGGGCGGCCAGGTGCTGGCGGAGCTCTCGGAGTTTCTGGGCATTCAGACCAACAACTTTGCCGAGTACTCTGGGCTGCTCGCATCCCTGGACTTTGCCCTGGCCCACGGACACCGCCGGCTGCGGGTCATCTCCGACTCGGAGTTGATGGTCAAGCAGATCCAGGGGAAGTACCAGGTGAAGAGTCCGGGACTGCGACCGCTCTATGAGCAGGCAAAGAAGAAGATTGCGCAGTTGGAGGGCTTTGAGATCGTCCACGCGCTGCGCCATAAGAACAAGGACGCCGACCGGCTGGCGAACGAGGCCATGGACCGAGGAGCGCCTCGTTAACGCGGTTCTAGGCGAAGCGTCTTGGTCGGCATGGACTCCTGATTGCGACCATCGGGAGCACCGCGCGAAGCCCAAGACCGCACGAAGTGCCCCAAGACCGCACGAAGTGCTAATATCGCAGTCCGAGGCAGGGCTGGCGACGGCGCTGCCGGCGAAAGTGAGGCCTGCGATGTCAGCCGAAATCTTTCAGAGGATTCTTGCTGCCGACGATGGGTCGCCCGACGGGGAACGGGCGGCTGGAGTCGCCGTAAGGCTGGGCGCGAAGCTGAAGGCCGAGGTCATCCTGCTCGGTGTGGTGGAGCCGCCGAACATCCAGGCCGAGGGTGAGGGATTGCCTGTGGACGATCCGTCCGCCTGCCGGCGCAAGATGGAGGAGCGGTTCGAGCGCTTCCTGCGGCTGGGGCACTCGCTCGGGGTGCAGATGATGGTGGAGATTGCCGAAGGCAAGCCCTGTGAGCAGATACGCCGGCGCGCTGAGGTGGACAAGGTTGACCTGATCATCCTGGGAAGGCGCAATCTTTCAGGCGTGCGCAGGCTGTTGGAAGGGTCAACCTCGGACTATGTACTGCATCACACGAACTGCTCGGTGATGGTGGCGCGGTAGGGCGAGAGAAGTTGTACGTTGACCGTTGCGGGGATGTTGTAACCTACAAGGAACGGGAATGAGGTCTCCCAAAACCGCCTGGACGATCGGGCTGATGACTTCTGCCAATTCAGAGTGGTTAAGCTGAGGAATGACGAGGCAGATGATGTCCTATCTTTGGGTAATGGTTGGGAGTGCTCTGGGTGGTGTTCTGCGCTATGCGCTGACCCGGTTGACGTTGACCGTGAGCGCCGGATTCCCCTATGGGACCGTGCTGATCAATGTGCTCGGAAGCTTTGTCATCGGGTACTTTGGCACGCTCACCCTGCAGAGCGGCAAATACGCCGCTTCGGACAACATGCGGCTGTTTGTAATGGTCGGTATCTGCGGGGGATTTACGACCTTTTCGTCGTTCAGCCTGCAGACGTTTGACCTGATGCGCTCGGGTGCATGGGGCCGGGCCGCGGCGAACGTCGTGCTGTCGGTGGTGTTGTGCGTGGCCGCGGTGGGTGCGGGCCATGCGCTGGCGCATCGCCAGGTTGCGCAGGAGGCGATCGCCGAGACCGCCGAGGAAGAGTACACCGGCTGAAGCTTTCAGACTGCAGCGGCTAGTTGTAGATGACGCGGCGGTCGCCGCGGACGATGCGGCCGATGATGCAGTGGCGCTCGTTGGCGCGGTTGAGGACCGCTTTGGCCTTCTTCACCTGCTCGGCGGGGATCACGACGATGAGGCCGATGCCCATGTTGAAGGTGCGCAGCATCTCGTCCTGCTCCACATTGCCCAGGTGCTGGAGATGCTCGAAGAGCGGGGGGACGGTCCAACTTGCCAGGTCGACGACGGCAGCGGTGCCGCGGGGCAGAATGCGGGGAAGGTTCTCGGTAATGCCGCCGCCGGTGATGTGCGCCATGCCGCGGACGATGCCTGCGGCGGTGAGCTTGCGGATGACGGAGAGATAGCTGCGGTGGGTGCGCATCAGGGCCGCGCCGGTCTTGTCCTTTAGCTCGTTGACGTACTGCTCCGGGCCGTAGCCGGCGACCTCGAACAGCAGCTTCCGCGCCAGCGAGTAGCCGTTGGTGTGCAGGCCATTGGAGGGCAGGCCGAGCAGGCAATCGCCGATCTCGATATGCTCGCCGGTGATGACGTCAGGTCGGTTGACGCAGCCGACGATGGTGCCTGCGAGTTCATACTCGCCGTCCGCGTAGAAGCCGGGCATCTGCGCGGTCTCGCCGCCGATAAGGACACAGCCGTTGGCGCGGCAGGCCTCGGAGAGGCCGCGGACGACGGTCTCTACGGTATCGCTATCCTGTTCGCGGAGCTTGCCGGTGGCCAGGTAGTCGAGGAAGAAGAGCGGCGTGGCGCCTTGCACGGCTATGTCGTTGACGCAGTGGTTGACCAGGTCGGCGCCGATGGTGTGGTGGATGTCGAGCTCGAAGGCGACCTTGAGCTTGGTGCCGACGCCGTCGGTGCTGGAGACCAGTACCGGCTGGGGAAATTTTTCAAGGTCCAGCGCGAACAGGCCGCCAAAGCCGCCAATCTCCGAGAGCACATGCTTGTTGAAGGTCTTGCGCGCGAGCATCTTGATGCGCTGCTTAGCGCGGTCGCCGGAAGAGATATCGACTCCGGCGCCGGCGTAGGTGGCGTGCACCTTGGGATGGGCCGCCAGCGTGGCGGCGGTTGAATGCGTAGACGGTTCGGCTGACGCGGCTGGTTCGGCCGGCGCGGCGGCAGGCGAAGGTTCTTCCGCGTCGGGGGATGGTTGATCTGCGAGGTGCTCGGCGGGCGGATTGAGGGATTCTTCAGACACTCGGAATACTCTTTGGGATGGTTGCGTTACGCCAAACTTAGAATCAACGACTGCGAACTGGCCGGAGTCCTGCCGTCAGCGACTGCACTGGGTCAGGGCCACCAGCGAGCACCCAGTCTATCAGCCCAATGTGAGGATTCGTGTGAGGATAACTGGCGCCGCCGATGTGCGCGGGCGGACTCTTATACTGGATGGATGCAAGGTGATGCGAAGGAATTCAAGCCGTTTGTGCACTCGCTCGAACTGGAGCGGCGGGCGGAGCAGTATTTTCCCGGTGGAGTGAACTCGCCGGTGCGGGCGTTCCGCGCGGTGGGCGGGCATCCGCCGTTCGTGGTGCGGGCCGAAGGCGCGTATCTGTACGACGCGGATGGCAACCGCTACGTGGATCTGTTCGGCTCGTGGGGGCCGATGATCCTGGGTCATGCGTTTCCGCCGGTGGTGGAGGCGATTCGCGAGGCGGCAGGGCGCGGCGCGAGCTTTGGCGCGTCGCACGCCGGCGAGGCGAACCTGGCCGAGATGGTACGGCGATGCTTTCCGTCAGTGGAGAAGATGCGCTTCGTCAGTTCGGGGACCGAGGCGTGCATGTCGGCGATCCGGCTGGCGCGCGGTTTTACCGGGCGGAACTTCATCATCAAGTTCGAGGGTTGCTATCACGGGCACGCGGACGTGCTGCTGGTGAAGGCAGGGTCGGGCGTGGCGACGCTGGGAATCCCGGGGTCGGCGGGCGTGCCGGCGGAGACAGCGCAGTTTACCCTGGCGTTGCCGTATAACGATCTGGCCGCGGTGGAGGGGGCTTTTGCGGCGCGGCCGGAGGAGATTGCCTGCGTCATCGTCGAACCGGTGGTGGGCAATGCGGGTACGATCCCGCCAGCGCCGGGGTATCTGGACGGGCTGCGGCGGTTATGCACGGAATACGGTGCGCTCCTGATTGTCGATGAAGTGATGACCGGCTTCCGGCTGTCGCTGGGCGGAGCGCAGCAGGTCTACGGCGTGAAGCCCGACCTGACCACGCTGGGCAAAATTTTGGGCGGCGGCCTGCCCTGCGGGGCGTTCGGCGGGCGGGCGGAGGTGATGGACTTCCTCGCGCCGTTAGGGCCGGTCTACCAGGCGGGCACGCTGAGCGGGAATCCGCTGGCCATGGCGGCGGGGATTGCGACGATTGCGCACCTGATCGAGCATGAGGACGCGGTTTATCCGCAGCTTGAAAAGGTGACGCGGAGCATCGCGGAAGGCGTCGCGGAACTGGCGCGGCAGGCAGGTTTTCCGCTGACGACCAACCGGGTAGGGTCGATGTTCACCTGGTTCTTTACGGGGGGGACGGTGACGGATTTTGCGTCGGCGGCGAGAAGCGATACGGAAGCGTTTGGGCGCTTCCACCGGCGCATGCTGGAGGCGGGCGTGTGGCTGCCGCCGAGCCAGTTTGAGGCTGCATTCGTAAGCACCGCGCACGGCCCGGAGGAGGTCGGAGCGATACTCGATGCGGCGCAGAAAGCGCTCACCCCCAGCTAAGATTCGGCCGCGCGTTCGAGCTCGGCGATGTCGAGCTTCTTCATCTGCATCATGGCTTGCATTGCCTTGGGATGCTTGATCAGCTCCATGATTCGCGTTGGCACGATCTGCCAGGACAGGCCGAACTTGTCCTTGAGCCAGCCGCAGGCGACTTCGGCTCCGCCGGCGGTGAGCTTCGACCAGTAATCATCGACTTCATCCTGGGTTTCGCAGCGGACAAAGAAAGAGACGGCGTCGGTGAAGGGATGATCAGGGCCGCCGTTGAGGGCGGTGAACTTCTGACCATCAAGTTCGAAGGAGATAGTAAGGATACCGCCTTTGGGCACCATGCGCGGGTCGTCGATGCTGTTGTTGCGCAGCTCGCTCAGGCGGCGCGAGTTGGGAAAGATGCCGAGGTAGAAGTCAACCGCCTCCTCGGCGTTCTTATCGAACCAGAGGAAGGGCGTGATGCGGGAGCGATTTTCGAGTGTGCTCATGGAGTCTCCTTTCGGATTTTGGGGTCAGTCGACAAAGTAGCGTTGGGCCTCTTCTTCCTCTCCAGCTTCTTCCTCGGCTGCTTTCAGTTCGGGCAGTGGTTCGGGGCCGGCGGTCTCGTTGATTAGAAGGCGCAAGTAGCGGCGCAGATGTCCGAGGTTGTCGCGCACCACCTTCGGACTCTGTTCGGCCTTGGCGAAGATGAAGGAGCCTTGAAGCACGGCCTGGATGAAGGTGGCGACGCTTTCGGCGGACCAGGGCGCGCCGGGCGCGTAGTCCGCTTTGGCGGCCTGGACGTCGCGGGTGAGCGCGGCGATGTGGGAGGACAGTGCAGCTTCGCAGGCGGCACGGATATCGGGGTGGGTTGCGTAGGTCTCCTGGACGAGGGTGCCGAGTAGGCAGGTGTAGTCAGCGAGTTCGCCGGTGAGGATGGCGGCGCGGAAGTCGAGGTAGCCGAGCAGGCGATTCAGGGGGTCTTCGGCATGGTGGTAAGGCGCGCCGGCGAAGAAGGCTTCGGTCATCGCGCGCCAATGGGCGACGGCGGCGAGGGCGAGGTCGTCCTTGCTTTTGAAGTGGTGGAAGAAGCTTCCCTTGGTGACTCCGGCGTGGTGGCAGATGTCGTCCACGGTAGTGGCGGCGTAGCCTTTGCTGCGGATGACGTGGACGGCAGCGTCGAGCAGGCGGGACTTGGAGGTGGATTGCGAGTGTGTCTGGGGAGGGGCCGCGTTTTTTTGGAGATTGGGCATAGATTTTGCTTGCTCTTGAACCGACTAAACGGTATGGTACCGTCTAGTCGGTATTTCGTCAAGCGAAGAAATCAGTGGGCGGTTTCCGGCATACTCAACTTGAAGGGAGAATTCGATGAAGCTGCAAACCTATGTGAACTATGCGGGGAAGTGCGCGGAGGCATTCGCCTACTATGAGCAACACTTGGGCGGGAAGGTGATGGGAGTAATGAAGTGGAACCAGATGCCGGACGCGGAGAAGCACACGCCGCCGGGTTTCAAGGACGCGGTGCTGCATGGGCGCATTGCGATTGGCGAGACGGTGTTGATGGCGGCCGATGTCCCCGGAGCCCAGCCGATGCGCAGCGCCTACCTCTCCCTATCGGTGGGCAGCAACGAAGAGGCGGAGCGGATCTATGCGGCGCTGGCGGAGGGCGGCGAGGTGTTCATGAAGATAGGGGAGACATTCTTCGCGCACCGGTTTGGGCAGGTGCGGGACAAGTTCGGCATTAACTGGATGATCGTCCACGAGAAGGTCACTTCGTGACGCGTATTGTGCTTCGCGTGGTGCTCCGTTGGTCGCTAAAGTATGATCGCCGTTCATCGAACGGAAGGCACTACCAAGCTGCTGGTCGGCAGATGGGTCGCCGCTCAGAACCGCAGACTCTAACGGAGAGACCCGCATGAGTAGCGGGTCCACTTCGTCTGAAGAGCGAGTTTGAGGCGGGATTCTATGCGGACGCGGTTGCGTTGTAGCTGGGTGTCTGTTGGGGGTGAGGGGTGGGCAGAATCATCTTTCTAGGACCGCGTTTGCGGGCCACCAGGATGCGTACGCGTTCGAGCAGTTCGGCGGCGGAACATGCTCCTTTGGGCAGGAAGACATCCGCGCGGCCGGCGCGGTCGTATGCGGTGACGGTGCCGGAGACGATCATGGCGGGGAGGGATGGCTGGATCTGCTTGGCGCGGCGAACCAGTTCGTTGCCATCCATCTGGGGCATGATGAGGTCCGAGAGAAGCAGGTCGATCGATCCGGGGAGCGAATTGGCTACGATGGCGAGCGCCTCATGCGGGTCGGGGAGGGCGATTACGCGGTAGCCGCGGGTTTCGAGGAGGAAGGTTCGGACGGAGAGGATTTGTTCATTGTCATCGACACACAGGATGGTCTTCTTCGGGCGCATGGCTGCTCTGTTCTGCCTGCTGGCACCGGGGACCGGCTTCAGTACCGTATCCTTCGGAACCTTCCGGCGGATGGGCCACATCTGGCGCGTTTGCTGGTTGGCGCGCGCGCCGACGGGCGGAGTAAAGGTTGAACCGCGGTCCGAATCGGACGTGCCGAGCGGAGGATTGGGGCTGCAACGACGGGGCCGACAGGGGATTAGCCGCGCACTTTTTGAGGCGAGGCTCTCCTGTCTGCTCCGCAAGGAGACAGCTCCCTGAATCCGCCGGCAGGGTCTACGCCCGGACGACAGACCGCGGGTGAGAGGGCCGGTGGCGTCGAAGGTTGCCACGCGGAGATTCCATGACGCAGGGGTTCCGGCTGCGGTGAGACCCGACGAACGGGATAGGTCGAAAGGCGGCGTAGCTGAAGACTGCGCCCAAAGACCGGGACCGATTCGTCTGCGTTGCAGTTTGGAACGGTGCGCAGGGAGGCCGCGACTGCGAGACGACGGCATCTCTCAAACGAAAATTGTTAGAAGAACACGGAACGTCTGCTTCTGCTGGTTAAGAGTTGTGGATCGAAATGTTCAAAGTCGATTGGAGCTAATTTGCCGAGAGCACCATCACGTCCCTCAGCGCTTCCCAACAGTACGAAGGGTTACCCAGCTTGGCAACTGCGAACAGAATGCGAAGATGAGGGGCAAATACCGATTGCGCATTCACCGGTTGTTCAAAGAGCGCGCCATTGCTGGGCTTTCGCGTCGTGCGCCTGTTGAAATCTGGTGCATCACGGCAGGAAAAGGTGTCCGGTTGCAATGGGAATGGTGCGCCCTGCGACGCGCACATTGGAAACCCGGTCGCCGGCGAAGGCCGCCTGGACGTAAATTCGGCTGGGGCGATGCATCTCCACACCCTGTTCGAAGACGACGACCTGATCGCTGAGGGCGAGTGAATGGCGGACGAGATAAGCGATAGCGCAACCGGAGGCAGAACCGGTGGCCGGATCTTCTCCGCTGTAGAACTGCATGCGGGCGTGCCAGTCCGCGCCGGATTCGGCGGACGCGCGGGTAACGCAGTGGAAGAATTTTGCATCGCTGCGTGCGAGGTAGGCCTGGGCCAAAGGCTGCGGGATGGCGAGCCGAGTGGCGACTTCAAGCGAGCGCAGCGGAACGATGCAGAAGGGCATCCCGGTGGAGACAGTCTGGATCGGCAAATTTGGATCGAGATCGTCGAGGCCAAGGCCGAGCGCATGCGCGACGGCGCTGGGATCGTGTATTGCGCCGAAGGTGGGGTCATTCTGGCGCATCGTGCCATAGACGCCGAGTCCATCCTGGTGCGCCGGGAAACTGACTGGGATGGGGCCGACGCGAAGGTCGAGGGTGATGACGCCGGCGCCGCGGAAGATGGGGTGGTTGAGGTAGAGCCAGCTGGCGGTGCCAAGCGTGGGATGGCCGGCGAATTCGAGCTCCTCGTGCACGGTGAAGATGCGGACATGGACGCCGCGTTCGCGCTCGATCTCGGGAGGGCGCGGCAGGATGAAGGTGGTCTCGCAGAGGTTGGTCTCGCGGGCGATGGATTGCATCTGGGAGTCGGTGAGGCCGCGCGCATCGGTGAAGACGGCGAGGGCGTTGCCTTCCAGGGGCTGCTCGGCGAAGACGTCGACTTGGGCATAGTCGTATCCCTGGGTCGTTGAAGCGGACGTTGCAGATGCGGAATTTGACATGAAGGCTCCCCGGAAGTATGTTTCAAGTAGACCGCAATGGGGCAAACTGCTTCAAGCCAGCCAGAGCTGGCCGCGGCCCAAAGATTAGCCATGACGATCTCGCTGAATACGAACGCCGCTCCCTGCTGTTGCTGTCGCAGGGTGAGGGTGCGCGCATAAGCGAATCGTAGCAAGTAACCTTTCGATTCGAGCAGTGCGTAACCCACCTAGAGCCAACGAGCCGGGTGGGTTTTATAGTGTGCGGCACAGGCCCTGCAATCATTTAGAAATGACTAAAAAAGAAGGGAACAAGACATGTCTCTCCGCATCAATGACGTAGCACCCGATTTCACCGCTGAGACCACGCAGGGAACGGTCCACTTTCATGAGTGGATTGGCAACAACTGGGCGGTGCTGTTCTCGCACCCCAAGGATTTCACGCCGGTCTGCACGACCGAGCTGGGCGCGGTGGGCGCACTGGAGAAGCAGTTTGCCGCGCGCGGGGCCAAGGTGATCGGCCTGAGCGTAGACCCGGTGGAGAGCCACGGCAGGTGGGCCAAGGATATCGAAGAGGTGACAGGCTCGGCGGTAAATTACCCGGTCATTGGCGACCCTGAGTTGAAGGTGGCCAAGCTGTACGACATGCTGCCGGGTGACGCGGGCGATAGCTGCGAAGGACGCACGCCGGCGGATAACGCGACCGTGCGCATGGTCTTCGTGATTGGGCCGGACAAGCGCATCAAGTTGACGCTGGCGTATCCGATGACCACGGGGCGCAACTTCGACGAGGTAATCCGGGTGCTGGATTCGATGCAGCTGACGGCGAAGCACAAGGTGGCGACGCCGGCCAATTGGAAGCCGGGCGACGATGTGATCATCACCGGTGCGGTTTCCAACGACGACGCGGCCAAGATCTTCCCGGGCTACAAGACGGTGAAGCCGTATCTGCGGACGACGCCGCAGCCGCAGTAGACGAGTGAAGCAGTTGCACCGCCGTGCGTGATTGGATGCGCGCGGCGAAGAAGCACCGATGGCGAAGTGGCTAACGCGCTGGTCTGCAAAACCAGTATTCGCGGGTTCAATTCCCGCTCGGTGCTCCATCAATCCAATCACCGAATAGGGTTGATCTACCGTCGGCTGCGGAAGGGGTTCCAGGCAGCCAATGCAATCTCAGTTTAGCGGCAAAGGCACTGCGCTATGCCTTTTTAAGGATTCCTCGGAGCACCGTGGTCGCAGCAGATTGTTGCCGGTTGGGAAGCTCGAGTGGGTCCTTGCATCGGTTGCCGGCAAGGTGCTTAGACGTGCTCGATGTAGCGTCGCTGAATTAGTTCCAGCAGTCGATCATCCGCGTTTTTCCATATCTCGTCGTTGAAGATCTCGACTTCGATAGGCCCCTGGTAGCCGGCGCGGTCCACCGCCCGCCTCAGTTGCCGCAGATCGATGACCCCGTCGCCCATCATGGTCCGGCCCATCAGGATGCCGGGCAAGGGCACCGGCCAGTCGGAGACGTGAAAGCCGGCAATTCTGCCTTGGGCACGCTCGATCTCGTGCATTGCCTCCGGGTCCCACCACACATGGAAGGCATCGACGACGATCCCCGCGGCCGGGCTTGCGAGCCGGTCTGTCATGTCGTTCGCCTGCTTCAAGGTAACCACGACCGAGCGCTCCGCCGCATACATCGGATGCAACGGTTCGATGCCCAGAACGATGCAGGCTTTCTCGGCCTCGGGGAGCACCTCGAGCAGGCCATCGAAGACGGTGGCGCGCGCGTCCTGAAGCGTCTGCCCGTCGGCAGGGCCGGAGACGATCACCAAGACCGGCGCGCCCAGCACGGCGGCTTGTTCGATGGCAAGGCGATTGTCCGCGATGCGTTTGCGACGCTCTTCGGCGGTGGGCGCGGAGAACCAGCCTCCACGGCACAGGCTGGAGACACGCAAGCCTGCATCGCGAATCATCGTTGAAGCCTTGGCCACATTACCGTCGAGCTTGTGACGCCAGACGCCGATGTTGCGGATGCCGCTGCGGGAGCACTGGCGCACGGCTTGCTCAAGCGACCAGGGGTCTGCGGTCATCTGATTGAAGCTGAGGCGTTCAAGCAGACTCATGCGACACCTGCCGGCAGCAGAAACTCGCGCATCCGGTGGGTTGCCAGCTCAGGGTTGCGCAGCAGTCCGGCATGGTCTGCAAGAACGAAGAGTTCGCACAGATGGGCCACAGAGCGGGCACTCTCCAGCCCACGCACCATGCGGAAGTGAGATTGAAATCCATTAAGGTATGCGAGGAACACGACTCCCGCCTTGTAGTGCATGGTCGGCGAGGAGAAGATATGCAGGGAGAGCGGAACCGTCGGCGCGAGCAACTTTCGATAGCGGGGAACATCTCCGGCGTCCAGCGCGGACAGCGCCAGCGATGCCGCCGGAGCGATCGCGTCAAAGATGCCCAGCAATGCGTCGCTATGGCCCTGCTCGTCGCCCAGAATCAGGCGGTCGTAGTTGAAGTCATCGCCGGTATACATGCGCACGCCGCCGGGAAGATTCCGCCGCATGGAAACCTCCAAGTCGGCGTCGAGCAGCGAGATCTTGATGCCATCGATCTTCCCGCGATGCGCGCGAACGATGTTGAGGCAGTTCTGCGTAGCTTCCGGAATCGCAATAGCTCCCCAGTAGCCTTCCAGCGCCGGATCGAACATCGGCCCCAGCCAGTGCAGGATGACCGGCTGCTTGATCTGTCCAAGCACCGTGGCGTAGACCGAGGCATAGTCGTCCGCGCCGCGGGCTGCAGCGGCGAGGGCGCGACTCGCCATCAGGATGATGCGCCCGCCGAGGGATTCAATGGCTTCACATTGCTGCAGGTAGGCTTCGGTCACATCTTGCAACGTGAAACTTCTGCCTGGAGGCAGATGATCCGTGCCTGCGCCACTGGCGATCAGGGCGCCGCGCGCGTTCGCAGCCGCTGTACTGCGCTGGATGAGTTCCAGCGCCAACGGCCAGTCGAGCCCCATTCCACGCTGTGCCGTGTCCATCGCTTCGGCCACGCCAAAGCCAAGCGACCAGAGATACTCGCGATAAGCCAGGGTCGCGTCCCAGTCCAGCACGGGATGGGTCAGCGGCTCCGTCGTGCGCAGCGGGTCAACCACCACATGGGCGGCCGCGAAGGCTACGCGGGTTTCGAACTGGCCCCGCTGCGGTGGCGCAAGCGGCTCATGAGCTGGGGCATAGGAGTAGGAGGACCCATCGGCCCGCACCAACTTCACCGATGTCGCAGGGCTCATGCCTCAATCTCCGGCACGTCGATCCAGCGACGCTCGTGCCACGATTTCAGGCCAAGCTCTGCCAACTGCACTCCGCGCGCCCCCTCGAGAAAATCATGGAGAAAGGGCGCATCCTCGGCAATATGCCTCAGGAACAGCTCCCACTGGACTTTGAATCCATTGTCGAAGACTTGATTGTCCGGCACATCCTCCCATTGCTCGCGAAAGCGGAAGGGATTCTCGATGTCCGGGTTCCACACCGGACGCGGAGTATTGACGCGGTGCTGGGTGCGACATTCGCGCAGGCCGGCAACCGCGCTGCCCAGAGTGCCATCCACCTGCAGGCTGAAGAGCTCGTCCCGATAAACGCGAAATGACCAGGAGGAGTTGATCTGCGCGACGATGCCGCCATCCAGCTCAAAGGTCCCGTACGCAGTGTCGTCCGCCGTACTCTCGTAGCGGTTTCCCTGTTCATCCCAGCGTTCGGGGATTGCGGTCCCGCCGAGGCACTGCACTGCGCGTACCCGGCCAAAGATGTGATCCAGAACGTAGCGCCAGTGGCAGAACATATCCACGATGATGCCCCCGCCGTCCTGCTTACGATAGTTCCAGGAGGGCCGCTGCGCAGGCTGCCAGTCGCCTTCGAATACCCAGTAACCAAACTCGCCGCGCACGGAGAGGATTCTGCCGAAGAAGCCGCTATCGACCAGCCGTTTCAGCTTGCGCATGCCGGGCAGGAAGAGCTTGTCCTGCACCACACCGTGCTTCACGCCGGCAGCCTTGGCGTGCGCTGCGAGGCGCAAGGCCGTCTCGGAATCGGCGGCGAGCGGCTTTTCGCAGTAAACATGCTTGCCGGCGGCGATTGCCGCCTCCACGCTGGGCGCGCGCAATGCGGTCAACTGCGCGTCGAAGTAAATCGAGTCGTCTGGATCGGCGAGCGCGCCACGCAGGTCAGTGGTCCAGCGCTCTACCCCATGCTGCTTGGCAATCTGCTGAAGCTTGGCGGCGTTGCGACCTACCAGGATCGGATCGGGGACCAGCCGCGAGCCGTCCGCCAGGGCAACACCACCTTGATTCCGAATTGCGAGGATCGACCGGACCAGATGCTGGTTCAGGCCCATGCGCCCGGTGACGCCGTTCATGATGATGCCGATCCGCTTCTCGTTCATTGCCTTCTCATCAGACACGCCGTTCGACCCCCCCCAAAAAAAATCTGCTGCATCACTGCTCCGCCTCGCGCAGGAAGCTGCGGTCCCGAGCTTCCGGACCAAACCAGAAAACCAGGATCATGACAACGATCAGGCTACCCTCAAAGATCGTCAACGCCCAAGGATACCCAAAGTGATCGCGCAAACTGAACTCAACAATCGTTGCGGGTGACGCCAGCAGCACTCCTAGCTGATACACAAATCCCGGAAAGAGGCTTCTCACCGCGTCCGGAGAAAGCTCATTCAAGTGCGCCGGGATCACCCCGAACGCGCCCTGCACTCCGGTCTGCATTAGATATGAACCCGCTACCAGCACGCCGAGCGAGTTTCCGAACGCCCAGGCTGGGATGGACAAGAGCGCGATCCCCAGAGCGAGCATGATCGCCTTGCGCCTGCCCATCCCTTGGGACAGGTGTCCGAACAGCAGCGCCCCAGCGATTGCGCCGACGTTGTAAATGATCGGGATCCCATATAGCGCCTTCATTCGGAACACGGTTCTCGACGCGACGCCGGGGACCGACTTGAGAAAGTCTGGATACAGGTCCTGCGCGCCGTGCGACAGACATAAAAGCACGCTCATCATCAGCAGCAGGTAGAAGAAGATACCTTTGTGCTGGAGCAGTGAGCCGAAGATCTGTCCCATGGATGCGGGCCGGTGTTGCTTCCACGCCTCGGACTCCGGTGCGAGCATCGTCAGCACGACAATCAACAACGCCACCGGTGCCCCCGCAAAGAAGACCGACCGCCAGCCGAACGCAGGTGTCAGCGTCTGCATCGCCACCGCAGCCAGCAGATAACCCATGGGGTAGCCGGCCTGGATCATCCCCGACAACACGCCCCTGAAGCGGCGCGGTGAGCTCTCCATCGCATAGGACGCGCCGATGCCCCAGTATCCTCCCATACCGATGCCGTACAGCGCGCGGCAGACGACCAGCAAGAGGTAGTTCGGCGCCAGCCCGGTCAGCACCGTGCAAAGCGAGAAGTAGAGAACGCAAACGATGAGCGGACGCCTGCGCCCGAAGCGGTCCGCAAGCGCGCCGAAGAACAGGGCCCCCAGCGGCCGCATTGCCAGCGTCAAGGTCAGTGTGTACACCACCGACGCCTTCGATACGTGGAACCGGTCCGCCAGCGTGTCGAACAGGAACACCATGACGAAGAAGTCGAATGCGTCCAGTACCCAGCCCAGAATGGATGCGCTAACGGCGCACCCCCAGCCCCTCGCCTCGCGTTCAATCATCGTGTCTGTCCGGGCTACAAACGCCATCTTCCGTACCCTGTCTGCGCGAGGTGGATTGCAGCGCCCCCAAAATGCCGATTTAAGTTGTACGACTGTACCATGCCGCTGACCCAGACAAGCGCAGAACTGCAGCCGGTAACGGCACGACTGAGAGGCGGGCGCACGCCTAGAAAGGACCTCTTCCACTTGCTGCGCAGTGAATCGACTCGGCTAACGGACATTACCATCTTCCTGCGCGTTGCTCCAATTTACCGTATCAGCGGGCCTGCTCGGCGGACAGCACTTGGCCAAATAGGGGGAACCGGCGTAGTGTGGCATCACCTTGCATTCGCGGGAGTGAGTAATGTTGAAATCCATTGTTGTCCTTGCAGCCGTCGCAATCTTTCCTGCTCTTTTGCTGGGTCAACCTGCTGTGCCGGCGCGCCCGGCAATCACTGGGATCTCGCACATTACGCTGTTCGCGGACGACCTGCCAAAGTCCCAACAGTTTTACGCAGGGCTGCTCGGATGGGACCAGGTGCCTTCGGGCAATGCAAGCTCCGGAGTGCGGTTCTACGCCAATCACTCGCAGTATGTCGCGCTGCTAACGTCGCCATCCGCGGAACTGGCGAATCGTCTGGATTCGGTTGCTTTCGTAACTTCGGACGCGGAGGCGATGCGGAGGTATCTGGGTAGCCAAGGGGTCACCGTCCCGGGCAAAGTTACAGTTGAAGCGGACGGCAGCCGGAGCTTTACGATCCACGATCCTGAGGGCAACAAAGTCGGCTTTACCCAGGACGGCCCGCACCCGCCAGGCAAGCGTGCTTCCGCTGCTCAGAGTCTAAGTTCCCATATCATTCACGCAGGTTACGTCGTCCGCGACCGTGCAGTGATGGACCATTTCTACAAGGATCTGCTTGGGTTTCATCTGTATTGGCAAGGTGGGAATCCGCCGACCCAGGTGAACTGGGTGATGATGCAGGTGCCAAACGGAACGGATTGGATTGAGTACATGCTGTTGCTGCCGGCGGACCTATCACGCGGCCAGCTCGGCACGGCGAATCACTTTGCGCCTGGCGTAGTCAGCGTGGTGGAGTTACAGCAAAAGCTGGAGGCGCGCGGATGGAAGGCTGCTCCGGGCAAGGACCCGAAGACGCTGGGCGTAGATGGAAAGTGGCAGATTGGCTTGCGAGATCCCGATGGAACCCGGGTCGAATTCATGGAGTTTGCCCCGGTGAAAGAGCCGTGCTGCGATCCCACTACCGGCACCAACCCTAGTCCCCAGACGAACTGGTAGCGCTGCTACACTGGGCCCGCGGGTGAAGTTGGAGGGCGGCGGATGGTGCGAAGCGCGTGCCAGGGAGCGCTGGCGGCGATGTTGGTCCTGTGCTGCTGGAGCGGGAGCAGCGCGGCGCAGGCGGGCAGAGTGTACACCGCGGCCGACTATGCCCAGGCCGAAAAGTTCATGGACTACAATGTAGACCCGCTGGTCTACCACACGGTGGAGCATCCGGTGTGGCTGGGCGATGGGCGCTTCTGGTACCGCGATGCCGGGCCGGACGGGGTTACTTATATGCTGGTCGATCCGGCGAAGCGCACCGAGGCCCCGGCGTTCGATCAGGTCAAGCTGGCAGCGGCGCTAAGCGCGGCGATCGGCTCCGGCAAACTGGCAATCTCAGTGAGCACACCGCTGGATGCAGGACATCTGCCGATCGACGACTTCAGGCTGGAAGACGGCGACCAAGTGGTTCGACTGAGGCTGGACCGGGCGCTGGCCTTGTGCAACCTGCGCGGCAAGGGGGAATGCAAGAATGCCGGCGAGGCGTTGCCGGCGGCGTACGATGTCTCGCCCGATGGCAAGAAGGCGGCGTTTATCCGTAGCAACAACCTGTGGGTGCGGGACGTGGCCAGCGGACGCGACACGCAGTTGACCACAGACGGCGTGGCGGATTTTGGCTACGCGACGGACAACGCAGGATGGACGCACAGCGGCAATCCTATTCTTGAGTGGTCGCCGGACTCGAAGAAGATTGCGACGTTTCAGCAGGACCAGCGCAAGGCGGGAACGATGGCCCTGGTGAACACCACGGTTGGGCATCCAGAGGTCGAATCGTGGCGCTATCCGCTGGCCGGGGACGGGGATGTAACGACGATCGAGCGGGTGATCGTCGATGTGGAGACGCGCAAGGTGGTGCGGTTGAAGCTACCGCCGGACCAGCATCGATCAAGCCTGTGCGACGATGTGAGCTGCGTTGGAGGGCATGGTTGGGACGACGTGCAGTGGAGCGAGGATGGCACGCATCTGGCGTTCGTCTCGACCTCGCGGGACCACAAGCAGGAGTGGCTGCGCGTGGCCGATGCCTCGACCGGAGAGGTGCGCGATGTGATGACTGAGCAGGTTGCCACCTACTTTGAGAGCGGAGACAGCCCGGACAACAATGGGGGCACGGTCAACTGGCGTTATCTTTCCCGCTCCGATGAGGTGGTGTGGTTTTCGGAACGCGACAATTGGGGCCAGTTGTATCTCTACGACCTGAACACGGGGAAGCTGAAGAACCGGATCACGCATGGCGAGGGCGATGTGACTCAGGTGGTGCGGGTGGATGAGCAGGCGTGCACGATTTATTTTCTGGCAGTTGGGAAACAGGCGGGACGCGACCCCTACTTTGCCGCGCTCTATCGCGTGAACTTCGACGGCACCGGCGTGAAGTTGCTGACGCCGGAGGACGCCAACCACGAAGTGACGATGGCGCCGAACGGGCGCTCGTTCGTCGACGTGGCCTCGACGCCAACGACGCCGCAGACGACGGTAGTTCGCGACGGCGACGGCAGCGTGGTGATGGAGGTGGCTCGCCAGGACATCTCCGGCTTGCGCAAGATTGGCTGGAAGCCGCTGACACCGATTACGGTGAAGGCGCGTGATGGCAAGACCGATCTGTACGGGTTTCTTTTCAAGCCGTCCAACTTCGATCCAACGAAGCGATATCCCGTCATCGATCATGTGTATCCAGGACCGCAGACGGGATCGTGCGGAGGCCGCGGGTTCGCAGCCGCGCACAAGGATATGGAGTCGCTGGCGGAGTTGGGATTCATCGTGGTGTGCGTCGACGGCATGGGAACGCCGGACCGGTCGAAGAGCTTTCACGACGCGCTATACGGTGACCTGAGCGACAACACAATTCCCGATCAGATTGCGGGGATCAAGCAACTGGCCGCGAAGTATTCCTGGATCGACGCGGGCCGAGTGGGGATCTATGGTCACTCCGGTGGGGGAGCGGCGACGGCAGCGGCGATGTTTCACTTTCCTGATTTCTTCAAGGTGGGCGTCAGCGAGAGCGGCAACCACGACAACCGTGTGTACGAAGACGACTGGGCGGAGAAGTGGACCGGCCTGCTGAAGACCAATCCGGACGGCACGACCAGCTACGACAGCCAGGCGAACCAGAACTTCGCGAAGAACTTGAAGGGGCATCTTCTGCTGATCCACGGAACGATGGACGACAATGTGCCGCCGAACAATACGCTGCTGGTGGTCGACGCGCTGATCAAGGCGAATAAAGACTTCGACTTGCTGCTGGTCCCCAATGCGGGGCACAGCTATGGCGTGGCGACGCCCTACGTCACGCGGCGGCGTTGGGATTACTTCGTCCGTTATCTGGTGGGAGGTATACCACCGGATAACTACCAGATGAAGCCTTACGGTGAGCAGCAGGCGGCGCTGGCTTGGTTTGGCGGGCCGTAAATTCCGCGGCCTAGCGCGCGAGTAGCGGCAGCGCGGCGAGGCACTCAATCGCTTGCGCGGCGAGGATGGCGCCGGTAAGCACCAGGAAGAGCTTGCGGTAGCGGGTCTCCAGGGCATCGGCGAAGACGCCGCCGATGAAGGTGAACAAGAATGGCAGCGCCCACAGCCAGGGTGCAGTCACGGTTTGGGTGGTGACGAGCGGTGCGAGCGCAAGCACCATCAATAGTGGGGCGGTATTGCCAAAGTAGCGACTGCGGCGAACTCCGATGTACAGCCACGCGGAGACGCCGGCCGCGATGAGGATGGGGAACTCCAACACGCTGGCGAAGCTGCGGGCGCCTGCGAGCGAGAACCAGAAGCGCGCGGCGCCGCAGGTGAAGACGTAGCTGAATGCGGCGAGATGGAATCCATAGAACGCGATGAGGATGACGAGCGCGCCAATCGCGGAGTAGATGAGGATCTGCATCACGTAGCTGCGGCGGGTCTCGGCCAGATACAGCATGAAGGCAAGAGCGGCGAAGAAGCCCACGATTGCGGCCAGCAGGTGGGCCGCGGCGGTGAGTCCGAGCGCGACTGTGAGCAGCGCAATGCGCGGGCGCCACTTGCGGCGTGGACCCTGCATCGCATGCGCGACGCCGATGGCGGCGTAGACCAGGCCGTAGAATCCCCACGCAGCAAGCAGGTCGTTGTTGGGCGTGACCGCAAGGCGGACGAACGCGGGGCAGAAGCAATAGAGGCCGAGCGCGAAGAAGCCGCCTTCATTGCCGAAGAGGCGGCGCGCGACCCACCACAGTCCACCGCCGAGCCAGACGGCGAAGAGCACGAACGGTAAGTGGATGAGGTAGATGACGCTGGCGAGCTGGTGTCGGGCCTCCCAGGTGGAGCCGTTCAGCGAGCCGCCGGCGTAGAGGCGATCGGCGGGAGCGCGAAAGTGGTCGATGGCGAGCAGGGTGAGACGCTGCAGGGTGAGCGGAAGGCCGGCGACGCGATAGGCGAAGGTGCCGTCGCCGTTCAGGTTGCCGCAGGTGGTGAAGTAGCCGGCGAGCGGCGAGGGCCGCTCCCACATCTCGCGGCCGCAGCGCGCGAAGCGATAGTCGGTGGTAGAGAGGTCCTGGTGGGCGACGACCCAGAGGCACTCTGCAAAGAAGACGAGGAGCAGGAGCGCGGCGAGGCGTTGCGGCCGTCCGATCTGGATGCGCGGAACGGTCATGCTGCGGAACCAGGCTGATCGAGGATCAAGATTCGGTGCGCTTTCCTGGGGCGGGTGAAGGGCGGAACTCAACAGGCGCCTCGCTTCCGAGTGTAACGCGGCGGCCACCGTGTATTGTGAGAATGAGGCGCTATGCAATCATTGACTTTCACTCCCGGCCGAGCTTTTCTCTCGTCCGACTCGCCCGCGGTGCCGTGGACCGTGGTGTTTGAGGATGAAGGTGTGGCCGGCTATTTCTATGCGTGCGACCGGTCGCAAACGAAGCACGACGAGAGCATTCTGGACGCGATGCTGATCTATAACGTCAGCGCTCTGGTTGCGAGCGATGAGCAGTTGGAGCGGCCAACGAACGAGAGGATCGCATCGGTGGAGTGGTCGCGCGATGGGTTGAAGGCGGTGCTTTACCTGGATGGCTTTGCCCAGGCGCTGTACGACTTCGGCGCGCGCTGTGGACACTGCCGGATGAACTTCCCCAACTTTCTCGAGGACCAGGGCGACGTGTGGCGCAGAAACAGCCATGCGTGGTCCGATGCCGCGTTGATCGAGTTTGAGGCTTCGCTTTACGCGTAGAGTGTATCCCCATAAATCCAAAGCGCCCGAAATGAGGCCGTTACGCGGGAAGCCTGCCCATGTGAAACCCCTTGACGGAAACAAACGTAAGTAGTAACTTACCGTAAGTGGGGACTTACGCACTCCAAATCGAGGCGCTCGGCGAACCTATCCGCCGCGAGATTCTGGAGCGGCTGCGACAAGGGCCTTTACCGGTGGGCGAGCTGGCGCGCGGGTTGCCGGTGAGCCGGCCAGCAGTGTCGCAGCACCTGCGGGTGCTGAAGCTGGCGCAGTTGGTGCGGGTCGACGCGGTTGGTACGAGACGTTTTTATCGGCTGGACCGGAGGGGGCTTGAGGCTCTGCGGTCTTACTTCGACAGCTTCTGGGGCGATGCTCTGGAGGCCTTCAAAGCAACAATTGAGGAGGAATAAGAGATGCCCCAGCGCGACATGACGTACGACCCGGCGGCTCCGGCGGGTTTGATGGGCAAGGTTGAACCGGTGCGCAAGAACGTGCGCGTGCGGGCGGCGGCGGAGCGTGCGTTCCGCGTGTTTACCGAGGAGATGGACAGCTGGTGGCCGCGTACACACCACATTGGCAGCTCGCCGATGAAGCTGGTAGTCGTGGAGGGGCGCGAGGGGGGCGCGATTTACACCGTGCAGGAAGACAGCGCGGATTGCCCGTGGGGTTCTGTTCTCAAATGGGAGCCTCCGCACCGGTTCGTGATGGCGTGGCGGGTGCGGCCGGACTGGAAGTATGAAGCCGACCTAGCGAGGTGCAGCGAGATCGAGGTACGCTTCACTCCGGCCGACGACGGGACCACGCTGGTGGAGCTGGAGCACCGCGGATTCGAGCGGCACGGCGGCAACTATGTGTCGATGCGCGAGCAGGTGAACTCCGAGGGCGGATGGGGCGCGCTGCTGGGATTGTTCACGAAGAAGGCGGAGGGGTAGAGGCGAATTGCGCGAAACCCCACGTTTCGAAGACGAGGTGTGGGGTCACCGGTTCAAGGCCGAGGTTGTTCGTCTATTGAGGCGTTTGAGCGCCCTGGACCGGTGTGCTGACGTTCAGCGATTCCCAGGAGCTGGGAGTGGCGCCATCCCACTTGGGATTGGTGCAGGGCTGCGCAAATTGGAGACTAATGCGCCGTTGCTGTCCGGTGGCTGCGTCGGTGACGAGGAATGTGTCGATGCCCATGCAGGGATGGCCGGGCACGAGGTACATCACTTTATGGGAATGGTTGGCGAACTGGGTTTGGAGCGTTTGCAGGGACGACTGCAGCGTGTGGATGGAATTCTCGTCGGACTTGAGTTGGGTCTGCAGCTGTTGGACCTCCAATTCGAGGCCGGCAAACTGGACCTGGATCTGCTGGGCCGGAGTAAGGGGCTTTCCGTTGTCCTGGAGGACGATTTTGCCGGAAGGTTGACCCTGTTGTGCCTGCGCGGCGGAGGCGGCAAAGACGCGGCGGGAGGCGGGTTGCTCGGACAGAAAGATGGCGAGAGCTGCACTGGAGACAATGGCAAGTGCAATGACGGGACTGAGTTTCATCGCGATTCCTCCTAAGCTGGCAATTCGTGGGCAGGTTGGCCCAAGGTGCGGTTGATAATAGGGAATTTTGGCAATGGGGAGCAAGCGCCGGGCCAGCGAGATGGTCACAGACCCTTTGCCGATCGTGGGTCAGTGGCAGCAAGTCCACATCTCAAAAGCGAGATGTGAGGCACCTGGCTATCTCTGGCCGAGGAAGAGGGCTTCGATTTCGAGCCAGTTATGGACGCGGGTGAAGCCGGTGACGGCCTCGTTGTGGGGCGCGTCGTAGAGGATGCCGGTGCCGGAAAAGCGGCGCAGCTGGCGGGGGTTGTCGTCGATGAGGTAGTCGGCGAGCAGGATGGATTTGTCGCCGCAGAAGACGATGTGAGTGGCGGGGATGAAGGGGAAGTGTTTGGCGAGCCAGCGGTACTTGCCGTTGAAGGAGGTGGGGACCTCCATGGCGGCGGAGGCGATGAATATCTCGTAGCGGCGCTGCAGGGCCTCAAGCACGCGCTGCGAGTCGGGCATAACCTGGAGCACGTCGAAGAAGTCGTCGGAGTGGAGGTACTCGGTGAGGCGGGGGTGACGGTCGGCGGCGACCACGTCCCAGATCCAGCGGCCGCGCAGGTCCTGCTTAGTGAGGTTGCCCTGGTAGTCGCGGTTGTAGCGGAGGAGATGCTCGGCGACCGCATCGGCCATGACTTCGTCCATGTCGACGCAGATGCGCTGCGGAGTGTGCGACTTCTTCATGCACACCCATGGTACCGCCTCAGAGGGAGCGGACGATTTGGGCGGCGATGGACTCAGACTGGACGGTCTTGCGCTGGGGGCTGTCGCGGGCGGGGTCGTAGAAGAGCATGCGGCCACAGTTCTCGCAGGTCATGATGGTGTGGCTGGATTCGGAGCCGGCGCTGTTGTCGCGCAAGTCATTCCAGCGTTGCGGGCGGACCATCATCTGGCAGGCGGCGCATTGCTGGTGGATGGCTTCGGATATGGCCGTGCCTTTGCCGCGGGCGATGCGGTCATAGTTGGAGAGTGAGTCCTCGCCGGTGGGGCTCTGTGCGATCTCGGCGCGCAGGACCAGGCGTTGTTGTTCCAGTTCGGCAAGCGCAGCCTGATCGGCGGCGATGGTCTCGGTTGCGCGGGCGCGTTCGCGCTCCAGGGTAGCTGCGGCGTCGGCGACCGCGGCGTCGGCGAGCTTGAGCTGCGCCTCCAGCGCCTCTCCGCGCTCCATGCTCTCGATCTCCTGGTCTTCGATGCGCGTGATCTCGGAGCGGATGAACGCGGCTTCGTGCTCGAGCGCCTCGAGCTGATGGGTGGTGGTGGTCATGTCGAGCTTCTTTTTGTTGCGCTCCAGCTTGGCGCGGAGGTCGGCTGTCTCCTGCTCTTCCTTGCGGCGCAACGCCTCTTCCTTGGCGATCAGGTCGACCACGACGGCGCGCTGGCCGATGACGGCCCTCGCCTTGGTTTCGAGCGCGGCAACATTCCTGGTGAGAGCGGCCATCTGGTCGCGTAGACGTTTTGCCTCGAGGTCGTGGGATTGCAGGACGACGAGCTTGGCGAGATCCGGATGCATGGATTGTGCCCCTCCTGACTTGTGCCCTCTGGCACAGGACGCAGCGGGGAGCGCCTGGGCCGAGGAAAACTTCGAGTCTAACACGCGCTGCGGCGAGCGGAACGCCAAGTTGGGTTACCAGAGTTTTTGCGGGTCACGTGCTTTTGCAAAACTTTGCCGATGCGCGCGGTGTACTCTGCAAGGTAAGTTCTCAGAAAACCGGCCCATTGCTTTGCTTCTCCTGTCCCGCAGCAAGTTTGAGGGGCTTTTTCGTCTGCGTGCAACCGGCATAAGGGGCTTCCTTCGTGGCACCCGTACGACTTCTGCTCGTCGATGACGATGAATCGGTCCTGTTCGGGCTGAAGATTGTCCTCGATGAACACGAATTCGAAGTTACCACCGCGTCGAATGTGAGCGATGCGCTGCGCCATATCGCGAGCGAGAGCTTCGATGTGCTGATCAGCGACCTGCACATGCCGGGCGCGGGCGACGGCCTGATCGTGGCTGGGGCGATGCGCCATGCCAATCCAAAGGCGGTGACGCTGATCCTGAGCGCCAATCCCGACATGGGGAGGGCGAGCGCGGCGCTGCTGCGGATGGCGGACGAGGTGGTGCTGAAGCCGATTAAGGCCGGCCCGATCCTGGAGCTGATTCGTCAGCGGCTGGCCAAGGGGGAGACCGCATCCCGCACGCAGACCGTGGAGTTGATCGCGACCCTGCTGGAACGCGAACGCGAGTCGATTACCCAGGCGTGGCTAGCCAGGATGACCGAGACGGGCGGCCTGGCGGCGGTCCCGCTGACGGTGCAGGAGCAGTGCGAGTACCTGCCGGACGCGCTGAGCGAGATTGTCTACCGGCTGCGCTATCCGCAACCGCTGGGGTTGATGACGCTGTTCTCGATGGCGTCGCTGCAGCACGGAGCAAGGCGGCGGAGACAGGGCTTCCGATCGCCGATTCTGGTGGAGGAGGCGCGGGCGTTGCAAGTAGCGCTGTTCCAGGCGATCCAGAACAATCTGGAGCGGATTGACCTGGGGCAGTTACCGGCGACCTTGATGGCAGTGGCCGACGAGGTAAATGCGCAATTGCTGCAGAGCCTGTCCGGCTATGAGAATGAAAAGCCGGTCAATTTCCCGCAGGACGACCGCTAGGGACGGCAGGCTTGTGAGCTGGGCTGGCGCCGATTGCGACCAAGGATTGACTTCGCACACAAAACAAATGGTTTAGCAGAAGAATCAGTGGCGCGGGCCGGACTGTGTTTGGCTTGGGGACTCCTCTGCGCGCATCTGCTGAGGTACCCCCTCGTCGTGAAGGGCGATTTATTTGCGTGAATCCCGTATTCTGGAGATGACAGCCCGCCCGATTTGGGGTCGAGTTCAGCGAAGGAGACCGGAATGGCAGAGATGACCGAGAAGACCAAGAAGGCAAAGGCGCCCGCAAAGCCACGGGCCACCGGAGCTACGGCGAAACGCACCACGGCGAAGACGCAGACGGTTGCCGAGAAAGTAACGGCAACCACCCCCACCCACGAAGAGATCGCGTTGCTGGCCCTGCAGTATTGGGCGGAGCGCGGCAGACAAGATGGCCAGGCAGAGCAGGATTGGCTGCGGGCCGAACAAGAGCTGATGAAGATGGCTTCCTAGAACTTCATCCACGCTAACGGACAACATTCTTATGTGAAGGGCCCGGCTGAGATGTCGGGCTCTTTCGCGTTAAGTGGAACAAATCCAATGGTTTAGTGGATATTGTGGACCGGCATCCCTGACTCTCTGGTACTCTTCGCAGAAGGAATTGCGCGGAGCGGGGACGGCATGAAACGGTTGCTCGGAAGGCTGGTAATAGGGCTGATCGGGGCGCTCGCAGTGGTGTATGTCGGCGACTGGGCGGTGTGGCGCGTACGGGTGGCCATGGGCGGCGGCATGGGCAAGGTGACCGTGGCCGATATGACCGCGGTGACGCTGAAGGACAACAAGGAAGAGTACTTCTACAACGGCAGCGTGGTGGAGGATTGCAGCCAGTCAATCTTTCCCCAGGCCGGCGGCGGAGCTTGCTGGTGGCTGAACCGGCACAAGATCGTATTTGAGAAGTAGCCAGTTCGCTAGCGGACGGTAATCAGCGCCGTTTCATAGGGCTTCAGGTTGAGTTTGACGGTGACCGCGCCCTTGCCCGGGGTCGAAGCCAGAGGCGACACCGTTCCCGTCGCAGTGTCCCAGGATTCCACCGTCTTGCCGGCGGCCTTGAGGGTGATCGAGTGCGCGCTGGGTTGGCCTCCCTCATTGAAGAACAAATAGACGTCTGCGTCATTCAGGCGGCGGGTGTTGACCTTGAGGGCTGGGTCGGCCGAATCGAGTGCGATCTCACGGTTGCCGATGACCTTGTTGAGCGCCGCCTCGATGGCTTCGGGGACGATCTGCGGGCCCGGAGGCGTGGCCGGCGCCTGAGCGGGCGGGGTGGGGGTGGGCGGAAGCTGGGCCGAGGTTTCGACGGTGGCGAAGGAGAAGTCCGCAGGGGTTGCTGCACGGGCGTCGAGGATGGTCTTGCCGGAGATCAGCGAGGGCGTCTGGCCAAGGAAGAACACCTTGCCGCCGCCTTTGGCGAAGGCCTGCAGCCGGTCCAACTCCACCTGGGTGAGGATGGAGGCCGACGGAATGATGACCGTGCGGTACTGGTTGCCGCTCATGGACTCGAACGTGCCCGGGCCAGCCTTGAGGTCGATGGCGAGCGCGTCCTGGTTGATGATGTCGAAGTCGATCTGGCGCTCGGCCAGCATCCTCTCGGAGGAGACGAAGGCGGTGTCGGAGGCAGAATCGTTCAGCCACATCGAACTGGACGGAATGTAGAGGGCGACCGAGGCGGCGGGCCGGCCCATGCTCATGACGTAGCTGAGGCGGCGGACGTGGTCCATCAGCGCGGGCCAGGCTGGGTCGCGCATCAAGGCGGAGGGGCCTCCGCGCGGACGCTGGGGCTGGGTTGGCGCTCCCGGTGTTGCCGAGGCTGCCGCCGGGGTTGGAGGTGGGGTTGGAGGCGGGGGCGGGGCCGCGCCAGCCGGCGGCGTGGCCGGGTAGAACATGGTCTCGATCAGGTTGACGCCGCGCACCATCTGCTCATTCAGGATGTAGCGGGCGACGGTAACATCGGGTTCCGGCCGGTAGGCGGCGAAGGTCTCGGTGAAGGACTGGGGATGGCCGTAGACGTGGGCCGCACTGGAGGCGAGCCGCGGATAGTCGGAGACGGTGTCGGTCCAGATCTGGTGCCAGATGGCGTCGATGCCCGGCTCCTCGACGTACTTCATGTCGCGCAGGAAGTCGCCCTCGGAGCGGGTGAGGTCCATCTCCATCTCTTCATGATTCAGGTGGACCTGGTAGGAGACGCCGTGAGCGGCGCACCAGACCCCTTGCGGCTTGAAGAAGCCATCGCGGAACATCTGGGAGAAGACGTCGTAGTAGTCGGCCTTGGCGCGCAGCTCGGCATCGGTGGGCTTAGCCGGCGTTGGCGGCGCGGGCATGGCCGCACCTGGCGCTGCTCCCGCGGCGGGCCTGGGACGTCCGCCGCCCTGCGAGAGCAGCATCGAGGCGAGGTAGGGCCGGATGTCGTAGCCCTTGACTCGCTGGAAAGTGTCGAAAAACCCGGGCGTCCAGGGTAGGCCGGCGATGGAGTAGTCAGGCTCATCGCCGCGGAAGCCGAGGATGGTCGTGCCGAACAGCTCGGGCATGGCCTTGTAGTAGCCGTTGTGGGTGGCTTCGATATAGGCCGCGGTAGCTTCGGGATTGAGGTAGTCCTCAAGCGGGTAGGTAGAGTCCTTGGCGTGAGTGGGGTTGGCGTCGCTGCGGGTGGGCGAGGTGCGGAAGACATGCTCGACGACGGCGACGGTGTAGTCGGGGCCCGCGGGCGCGGTCCAGGCGATGCTGCACTGGGCGGAGGAGCCGGTGGAAGCGGCTGGGCTACAGCCAACCGGTAGATTGACCCGCTCTCCTGAGGCGCTGGTCGCTGTGGCGGCTACGGCATTGGCGTCAACGGCCTGGTTGATTGTCTGGCCGGCTTTGACCAGGAAGCGCTGGCCAATGCTGAGGGCCTGCATGCTGAGGTCGTGTTTGTCCTTCGATGGCATGAAGAGTCCGCCGCCGAATCCGCTGGGATAGCCGATGTCGTCGACGATCCAGACCTTCATGTCGCGCTTCTTCGCCTCCAGCGCGAATTGCTTGAAGAAGGCGAAGTATTCCGGTGTGAGGTAGGTGGTGGTCATGCCCCCGCCGGCCTGCGCGGTGACCGCGTGGAAGCCCAGACTCTTCATGGTATCGAGATCGTGGGCGAGGCTCTCGATGGTAACCGCACCATTCATTCCGAAGTACGGTTCCGGGCCGTACTCGGAGGGCGGGTTGACCCAGATCTTCTGCACTTCGGCGGCGGTGGGCATCTGGATCTTCTGGAAGGCGTGGGGACCGGAATCGGTCGCAGACACCTGCGCAAACACAGGCGCGGCAAGCAGGATGAGTGCACAAGCAACGGTCGCGGTTACAGATGCAGACGAACGGCTGGTTGAGCGATCATTTTCAGTTACGAATTGAGTTTTCATCAGTAGCTCCCCATGGTGACGCGCAGCAAGGACCCCTTGCCGCCAAAGTTTAACCCATAATCGGTTTCGTCGCCGTTCCATAGCCGGGTGGGCGTCCACCTGGTTCCGTCATAGTGGCCCTCTTCGACTTTTAGCATTTGGGCCTGCTTGCCGTTGGAAGGGACGGGCAGGGCGAACTGCACACGGCAGTCAATGCCGGCGACGAGAAACTCATTGGGGCCGAGCGACGCGACGACGGCGCGGCCCTCGTGCAGGCCGGTGGTGTCGGAGGTAGTAGACACGGGAGCGGCGGGCGGATCGTAGGCAGGCGGGAAGGAGACGACGACGCGCCAGGCTGCGTTGGCGGGTGCGGTAGGCGCGGCTCCTGCGCTCAGGGGTGCGGCAGTGCCGTCCGCGGCGAAGGCCAGTTCTTTCTGCGCGATACCGTCTTCTTCCACCGCGGTTTGCAGCTTGCCCGCGAACTTCAGTTGGGCAAGTTCCGGAGTGAAAGAGCCAAGCAGACTGAAGCCGTTGACGACGGCGAGCATCTCGAGGTTGGGGTGGGCGATGTCGAGGCGGTCGAGACCAAAGTTCGCAAAGCCGACCGCGCCGTCGCCCAGCGCGAAGTACAGATAGCGGGCGTAACCAGTTGCGCCGGGGAACGGTTCGAAGCCAAGGCTCTCCGGGACCAGCAGGGGGTTTCCGGGCTGATGAAATTCTTTCATCACCAATCTGTAACGCTCGCTGTTCGGTACGTAAATATCGGGTGCGAGGAGATCCAGGGAGGGCGCCATCGCCTTCCAGACGGGGAACATATTGATGGTGGGACCGCCGCTGGGATAGTCGTCGCCGGGGATGGTGACGATGGGATAGGCGCGCGGGCTCTTGAGCCAGTTGTTGACGTACATGGGCAGGGGGAGTTCCTGCTTGCCGGCCTGGGCGATGGTGTTGATGTAGCGCGAGACGCTCCACGCAGCGAAGGTCTCGTCGGCGTCGTCGCCGAAGACCTGCACCCAACTGCCGGGCCGCTTGTTGAGGGCTTTGAGGAGGTCCTCAGGTACGGGCGCGTCGAAGAGCCTTTGCGCCAGCGGCGAGAAGTCGCGAACCAGGCCGAGCGAGCCGGATTCGTTCTCCACCTGCATCATGATGACGGTATGCTGCGGGTCAACCTGCTTGAGGTGACGCATCAGCGCGGTGAAGGCGGTGCGGTCAGCGTCGAGATTGGCGGGAGCATTGGGGCTGAGCACGTCGATGGGAACGCCGGCCCTGGAGAGCATCCGCGGATAGGTAGCCGTGTCCGATTTTACCCAGTCGGGGACGTAGTGCATCTTGCCGTTCTTCCAGGTGCCGAACCAGAGCAGAACCAGGCGGACCTTATGTGCGCGTGCCTGTTGCAAGATGGAGTCGACGACGGCGAAGTCGAATGTACCCTTTTGGGGCTCCATCTGCTCCCAGTAGACGGGGACCTCGAGGGTGTTGAGACGGAGTTGTTCGGCTGCGGGCCAGACCGCGGCGAGCCGGTCGGGCCAACCGCTGGAGTTGTCCACCTGCGCGCCCAGGATGAAGTAAGGCTGTCCGTCCACCGTCAACGTGGCGCGCCCCTGCTGCTCGACCAGCGTGGGCATCGGCGCCGCCTGCGCCTTGGCGTGAACCGGGGCAATCCAGGCTGCAAGGCTCAACAGCACTGCGGTGGTGATAGTCCTAAGGCCAATTCTGCTGCGCATTAAGTCTCTCCGCGTGTGGAAAAGGGCCGAACCAGCCCTCAAGCGTTATACATCGCTCAAAGGACGTTTGGAAATCTTTCCCCCATTGAAAGACCGGGCAACAATGTGGATGGACCACCCGCTGGAAACTGGACTTACACTGGGATGGCAGGGTAACCGCGAATGACTTCCTCGTCCAGGCCAGCCAGGCCACGCGCTCCGCTACAGTTTTTGGGGCTGGCGTGCGCCATCGGCGTGTCGAATATCTACTTCAACCAGCCGCTGCTGCTGGAGATGGGGAAGAGCTTCGGCGCGACCGCGGGGCGGGCGGGTTTTGTGGCCGTCGCGACCCAGGTTGGCTACGCGGCTGGATTGCTGTTTTTCGTGCCGCTGGGTGATGTGTTGGAGCGCCGCGCACTGATTATGCGGATGTTTGTCGCAGTGGTAGTGGCGCTGCTTCTGGTGGCGGGTGCGCCGTCGCTGCCATGGCTGATTGCTGGCAGCGTGCTGCTGGGCATGGCGGCCTCGGTGACCCATATTGTGCTTCCCATCGCGCCCGACCTGGTGGCGGCGAAGCAGCGCGGGCGTGCCATCGGAACGGTGATGATGGGGCTTTTGCTGGGCATTCTGCTGGCGCGGAGCTTTGCCGGATGGGTGAGCCGGCTTCCAGCACTGTTCACGCTGGCGCCGCGCGCGTTCCCCAAAGGAGCATTCTGGGTCACGGACGGATGGCGCTACGTGTTCGTGATTGCGGCGATCGGCACTGCCGCGTTTCTGGTGGTGCTGGGCCGGGAGATGCCGAAGCTGCCGCCCAAGCAGGAGCTGAGCTACGGCGAGGCGATGCGGTCGCTGTGGACGCTGTGGCTGACGCAGCCGCTGTTGCGCGAATCGAGCCTGGTAGGCGCGCTGGTGTTTGCCTCGTTCAGCTGCTTCTGGACGACGCTGGCGTTCCTGCTGAGCAGCCACTACGGGCTGGGTCCGGGAGTCGCTGGCAGCTTTGGTTTGGTTGGCGCGGCCGGCGCGTTGGTGGCGCCGATCGGCGGAAGGATGGCGGACAAGCGCGGCGTGCGCTGGGTGCTGACGGCGGGGATGTCGCTGCTGGCTTTCTCCTACCTGCTGTTATGGGTGGGCGAGAGGTCAGACCTTCCATTTGCGCTGCACCTGGCGGTGCTGGTGATCGGCGTGATTGTGCTGGACATGGGGGCGCAACTGACCCAGGTAGGCAACCAGACACGTATCTTCGGGCTGGTGCCTTCGGCGCGGAGCCGGCTGAACACGGTGTACATGACGATTTACTTCTGCGGCGCGGGACTTGGATCGGCGTTGTCGACGCTGGCGTGGGCACGCTGGAAGTGGGACGGCGTTTGCGGACTGGCGCTGGGACTGATCTCGCTGGCGCTGCTGCGGCACGCGACCGGATCGCGGACGGTCCAGCCCTTCAATCCGGAGTCGCGCGGCGAGTACGCGCCGGTGGAGCTGGCGGAGATTTAGGGCGGCTGATCTAAGAATAACTATCGCTTCAGTAGATCGACGGGCTGGTTGACGTCTTCGATGCGGAAGTATGACGCGAGCGCGGGGTGGCGGCGGGCGACGGCTAGGTACATCTCCCAGGCGACGCGGCGGTAGCTGAAGTGGCCGGCGACGCCGGAGCGGAGTTCGGCGATGTAGAGTGCTTCGGCGAAGTCCATTTTGAACATGGCGCGGACGCGTGTGCCGAGCGGGAGAAGGTAGGCGGCGTCGGGGTTTCCTAAATACGGAGATTCTGAGCCTGCGCGTTGCTCCGGCCCAGAATGACGATGGGTAGGGGAATTGCGGAAGACGCGGTAGGCGGCGTGGGCGGCGTCCATGGCGGAGTTGTAGGTGTCGGCGAGGCCGGCCTCGGCGAGCGTGGGCTGGCCGGGGCAGACGGGTTCTTCGTAGCCATGGAGATCGGTGTAGCGCTGGATGAGTTGGACGCAGCGGCGATGGCGGTGCATGTCGCGGAAGCCGCCGATGTCCATGAGGATGTCGAACTTGAGGCTCTGGCCGGCGGAGAAGGCGCGGGGCAGCTCGTCGTGAGGGCCGCGATGTTTGACGCCGAGGGCGACGAGTTCGCTGATGCGCGGCGCGCTGAGCGAGGCGACGGTGCGCTGGAGCTGACGCCAGGAGTAGTGGGTCTCCGGGTAGAGCAGCGAGGTGGCAAGTTCGATCTCAAGCGAGCCGGAG
>Ga0326727_10002824_pt1 | contig 57566 bp, 47 predicted proteins | sample MB2enrmetagenome_FD_207643 | JGI IMG/M metagenome (GOLD analysis project Ga0326727, IMG submission 207643) | Lab enriched peat soil microbial communities from McLean, Ithaca, NY, United States - MB29MY | ecosystem: Environmental > Terrestrial > Soil > Wetlands > Peat | place: USA: New York... | reverse complement strand
AACGCATGTTGTGAGGATTTCCGACAACTTGCAGGGGTATCCGATCGATGACACGGATCCCATACTCAGAGAGCCCGACCACCTTGTCGGGATTGTTCGTGAGCAGTCGCACGCGGGTACGTCCCATCAGGCGGAGGATCTGCGCTGCCTCCCAATACTCCCGCAGGTCTGCCGGGAAACCGAGGCGTACATTCGCTTCCACGGTGTCCAGCCCCTGGTCCTGCAACTCATAGGCCCGCAGCTTGGCAGCCAGGCCGATTCCGCGGCCTTCTTGGCGCAGGTAGATGAGCGCCCCCTCCTTTTCGGCTTTGACGCGGCGCATGCTCTCCGAAAGCTGCTCTCCGCAGTCGCATCGCAGTGACCCGAAAGTGTCCCCCGTTTTGCATTCTGAGTGGACTCGTACGAGAAGCGGTGCATCCGTTTCTTGCTCCTCGCGAGGCGGTGTGTCGAAGGCTGGGCCCGTTGTCAACAGGAGAGGTCCTTCTTTCGACGAACCGTACGGCGAGTCAAAGTGCTGGATAGTGAAAACGCCCCATTGTGTGGGCAGCTCAGCGCGAGCAGTAGGAGTCACAAGGCGCTCATGCAGGCGGCGAAACAGTACGATGTCAGCAACGCTGATGATGGGTAAACCGAGACGCCGCGCGAAATCCTCCAGGTCCTTCCCACGGGCCATGCTGCCATTATCGCTCATGATTTCGCAAATCACGCACGAACGGGGGATGCCAGCCATGCGGCACAGGTCGACCGCTGCCTCCGTATGCCCCCTCCTCTCCAGAACTCCGCCTGGGCGGGCAACGATTGGCAAGATGTGCCCGGGCCGCGCCAGATCCTCTGGACGGCTTTTTGCGTCCGAGAGGCCTCGGAGCGTGGCCGCGCGATCTGCGGCGGAAATTCCCGTCGTAGCGCCACGAATCCAGTCCACGCTCTGCGTGAAAGCTGTGCCATGCAGCGACCCTCTTTTCCCGTCGACCTGAACGCTGAGCTCGAGGCGCTGCGCGCAGTCACCATCGATCGCGCAACAGATGAGGCCGCGTGCCTCGCGCGCCATTAGGTTGATATCGTTCGCGGTGACGGAGGCAGCGGCGACCATGAGGTCTCCCTCGCCCTCGCGATCCGCATCATCGGCGACGACGATCATGCCTCCGCGGCGAAGCTGCTCCATCGCGCTCTCGACCTCCCAGGGACTCGCCGCGGGTGCGGCTTTTTCCGTGACCGTGTTCATGAATACCCCCAGCTGTTCAACTTCTCCGTGGTGAGGCCTTGACGCTGCGTGAAAGCCGTCTTCATCGCAGCGCGTACATAGGAGGCGAGGATGTCCAGCTCGATGTTCACGAGATCTCCCTCGCTTTTCAGAGAAATGGCGGTTGCCTTCCGGGTGTGCGGAATGATGGACATACGAGCGGCCACGCTCCCCGTGCTGGAGCTGGCGGTGCTGCGAACGACCTCTGCCACTGTCAAGCTGATGCCGTCCACTGCAATCGAGCCTTCGGGCAAGACCCGGCCCTCCCACAATGGATCCAGCTCAAGAGTCAAAAACCACGCCCCGGCCTCTGCTCTCCAGGAAAGGATTCGCGCTGTTCCCGTTACGTGTCCCATTACCACGTGACCGCCAAACCGCCCGTCAGCGCGCAGAGCTCTCTCGATGTTAACCCGTGCAGCCGGTCTCAGGTTTCGAAACGTCGTCTTGACAAGGGTGTCTCCAACAGCTTCGACCGAGAAGGTCGATGCGGTGGCGGCAACCACGGTCTGGCAAACACCATCCACATTGACCGAATCTCCAATTGCAAGCCCACTGGCCACAGCGGGACAGTGGATCCCGATCAGCAGGCCCCGAGGTTTCCGGCTGACGGAGGCGACGCTGCCGATGGCCTCGATCAGTCCTGTGAACATGACCCCTCCCGCACAACGGCTACTGGCTCCGAACGGCCCGCCAAGTTTTGTGATTTTGTATCCGGCGTGTCCGAGCAACCTCCTGGATTCCGCGCGTCAAAGCGAAGAAACCCATCGCCAACCTCGAACTGGGCTTTTTCAAACCTTATTCCGGCATCTGGCGACTGAATGCCCAGGTCGCCTATGGCTTCAATGCCCCGACCCAGAATCAGAGGGGCGGTGAATACTGTGGCGACGTCCCAGGAGCCGCAGGCAAGAAGTGCGGTTATGAGTCGCGAGCCGCCTTCCACGAGGACCGAGCCGATCCCCTCCGAATATAAAATGCGAAGGCTTTCCTCGAGGTCCGCCAGCCCGTCGGGAGCAGAGGCAACCTCACGCACGCGAACTCCCGCGGACCGACACTGGGCCAGGGCCGGGCTGGAGCGTATAGCAAGGACAATCGTTCCCGCGAGCAGCGGAGGCCTGAAAACGCGGGCATTCATCGCCAGCAGCTCACGTCCCCCAAGAATGACCCGAAGCGGCTGGCGAGAACTCAGCTCGGGCAGGAGAGGGGCGTCTCGGACAGTCAGTTCGGGATCATCGGCGCGGAGCGTACCCGCTCCGATCATCACCGCGTCATGCCGCGAGCGCAGCTCCCGCGCTTGCATGCGAGCCTCATTGTTTGTGATCCATCGGGAAGCACCTCCGTGGCATGCCAGGCGGCCGTCGAGGCTTTGAGCCCATTTGACGCGGATGAATGGGCGGCGCAGGCGGATAGAAACCGAAAAGGCCTCAATGAGCTCATCTCCCTGGTCAGCAAGAACCCCCCCTTCGACCGTCACGCCTGCTTCTTGCAGCCGGGATGCCCCTTTCCCCGAAACCATGGGGTTGGGGTCCCGGGAAGCGAACACGACTCGCGATATTCGCGCAGCAATGATCGCCTCCGTGCAAGGAGGGGTCTTCTTGGTGCCACCGCAGTGGCAGCAGGGCTCCAGCGAGCAATACAGCGTCGCGCCGATGAAGGGCTTGCCGTCTGCCTCAAGGGATTTTTGGGCATCCAACAGCGCAGCCACTTCCGCATGGGCCGTGCCGGGGCCCCTGTGGAAGCCCTGTCCTATGATGGCACCGTCCTTCACTATGATGGCGCCCACAGGGGGATTAATCCCGGCGAAGGGCAGGGACCTTCTCGCAAGGGAGATTGCCTGCTCCATGAATGACCGATCTCTGTCCATAGCCTTCCTCATGGGGCGGGTGGTGATTGCCTTGAAAAGACTCAACTCAAAGTCTGGGAGGTTGATCTTTTCCCATCCGGACTCTACCGTCGGCACCGGAATTACACCGGTTCAATTTCAGAAGCTCTGTACAAAGCTCCAAAAGTCGCGGGCTATCACCGCCGGTGGGGAATTTCACCCCGCCCCAAAGATCACTTTAATGGTACAGGAATCCATCTCCCAACGTCAATAGCCAGCCCCGGTGAGGCTTTTGCGCTGTGGCCCATTCGCCGATGATGGGGTGGGCAGGCAAAAGGCAAATCCGTCTCCGAAGGCCTAGAGGGAGTCTGGATTGGCTCCATTTTCAGTGGTCGCGGAGCCGTGCGCGGTCCGATGGACAGACCACCCCCCACGGCCCCTCTTCTTCGCGGATTGTGTGGGGCCGTTGGGGTCTACGGTTTTCTCGAAAGCAGGTCGCGCCCGCGAGACCCGAGCTTGAACCGTTTGCCGCTTATGTAAGATCGCTTGCCTACTTCACCGAAAGAGAACGAGCCGGATATCCGAGATTTCGTATTGTTTAGCCTTGTCTGTATCGATGTTTTGAGGGGAAAGGAGAATAGGCTCAAAAACGCGGAAAGATAAAAAAGGCAATGAAGCGTTTCCGCCCCAAAGCCTCCGCAAATGATGTAGTGCGCAGAACAACACCCGTCAAGACATTTGAGTCCGGTCGGCAAAAGAATAGCTTTTGTGATTTGCAATTCCTCGTCAGCGTTTTCGCTTGAAGTCCTTGACCCGGAAGTCGCTGATGACCTCCCAGACGTGAGCGAGGTTGTCATCAATCGTTTTCTTGGCTTCCGCGGCAATTTCTGTATAGACCCGCTTCACTCGCTCGAGAACTGTGAAAAGATCGTTGAGGAAGAAAGCCGCCTCCAGCACGTACTCTTTCTCATCTCGTTCGATCAGCGCGTAGTTACGGGGAAACTTGCGCAACTGCGCCACGAGACGGATGAGGAACTGCGGGGTCTCATCCTTGTCGGTAGAGGCCATGTAGTGCAGCTGCGAGTCCAGGCTGAGCATCTCCGAGGAGTTCATGGAGTACATTGTGTCCTGGAGGGCCTCTCCGATCTGCTGCCAGCGGTCCTTCAGGAGAACCGTGAGAGCCCCCAGAAGACGGCGCGTCTCTTCGCTGGCGTCTTTGTGGAATTGGATATCCGGGTATTTGATGATTCGCTTGCGGTTCTCTTCGAGGACGCGGTCCGCGATGCTTTGTTGTTTCTCGGGTTCGGGTTTGGCCGGCTCCATGGCCATCTTCTTTTCCTCTCTGTCGATCAGCTCCTCTATGGCGCTGATCTCAGCCATCAGGAAGGAAGAAATATCCACGCCCGATCGCAGCGCACGAATGTAGCGCTCCTCGAATGCCTCCTTGAGCGTTTTTGGCCTAAAGTATTTGTTAACGTAGGTGTCGTATCTTTTTCTGATTTTCTCTACCGCGCCCGATATCTCCCCGGGCGTCAGTTTTCTAGGGATCACCAGGCTTTCATACCGGAAAGCGAGACAAGGGTCAAGAAACTGCCGGAGGGTTCGTTCCCCAGACGAGCCCTCCGGCGTTTTGCCCGGAACGTTCAGAGGACCACGACTCCTGAAGCAACAGGTCGTAGCGTCTCTCCGTGAGTGGCTTTCCGAACGAGGTGGACTCCTTTTCCTCCGTCAGCGTGAAGCCGGCGCGCGTGTACAGGTGAGCCGCTGCGGCCAGCTCATCCGTTGTCCACAGGTACGCGGATCGATAGCCGCACGCTTTGAGGAAGTCCATGAAGAGCCCCACGAGATGCGAACCAAGGCCGATCCCCCGGTACTCAGGCTCGACGAGAAAGTAGCGAAGCTGCGCCGACTCCCCCCCTGCTCATCAGCAGAAGAAAGCCAACAATCCGCCTTCCATGCTTTAGTCCTGTTTGCCAGCAGTCACGGGAGAGTCAGGATTCACTGTTTCGCCCCTCTGTTCCGCCTCCGCGAGATATCTTTCCATCTCAGCGGTGAGAGATGGCTCGCTTTCCGTTCGTAGCAAGCCAGTTAGGCTGAAAAGACCTTCCTCCGAGTGAATGACCCCAGGCCAGGTAGATCGCGCGCTTGTGAAGCCTGCTTCCTTCACCGCGGCTACCACTCGTTCGTTGTACTGTCCAAAGGGATACGCGAAGGTGGTCACGGAGACTCCCACATGGCTTTCTATGCTTTGCTTTGCGCCGAAGATCTCCTTCTTGAGGGTCTCCTCATTCAGCACTCGAGTGAGATAGGGATGGGTCATCGAGTGACAACCGATCTGCATGCCAGCCGCCTTCAGGTCCCTGATCTCGTCCCAGGTCATATGGTGTTTCTTTCCCACGACCCCTACCCAGATATAGAAGGTGGCGGTGAAGCCGTACTTCTTCAAGAGCGGTAGGGCGTAAGTGTACTGGCTTTCCCAGTCGTCGTCGAACGACATGATAAGGGACTTTGCAGGGAGTGGGATGTTCTTTGTGATGTGATTTACCAGGTCGTCGAAGGTGACCGAGGCGTACCCGCTGTCGTGCAGATACGAGAGCTCCTGTTCAAGGGCTTCCGGCGTCGCGATATAGCGCCGCGTGGCGTTCGTGTCGCTCGAGATATAGGGCCTAATGGAATGGTAAATCAGGATCGGGACAATAGTCGTTGCCGTCCCCTCCCCGTCCCGCGGAGTCGGGGGAACAAGCTGTTTGACCCTTGTGAGCGGCTGAGTAGTCTGGCTGAACGCGAGAGCATTCATGAAAAGGCAGACACAGATGATAGTCCAAGTTTTCACCGTGTCTGTATGTCAGAAAAGTGCGGACGTGGTCAATATATAGGCTGCCGCCTGACCATCTTACCGCGCAGTTTCGCTACGTCCAGTCCATTCCCGTGCGCTACGCCGCATGATTCGGTGGCTGGCGTGCAAAGACTGAGAAATCCTGGTCGGCTGCCCGCGATGCGTATCACGTTGCTTCTCGCAGTACTATTTCTCGGCGCGCGGCGTGCTACAACCCTTCCGCTGTTTGTCGAGGTGCCGAACGAGCTGTGGCCGCCGTGGTTACAACTTGTGGCTGCGTCTCCGCTTGCTGCCGGGTACAGCGCCCCCCGGCGATCACGCAACCTTGGCTTACGGTCAGGAAGGGAGGATCGCAGCGTTATGTGTCCCTCGTTCCCGTGGACAAGCTCTGGGATGAGCGCGAGATGGCGACCAGAGGCGACATGACGGAAGGAAAGGTGCGGCTTCTTCCCCTGAGCAGGGCGAAGCCCATCGAGGGGAAGAGCTACGTTGAAAAGAGAAATGCCGCGCAGCGAAGGCGGCAAGGCGTGAAGCAGATAAAGCGGGGAGCCGCGAGCCAGCCTGTCATTTCGTCTTGAACTCTGAGAAGGGGTCCGACGCGGCAATGTTCACTACGTTGCGGTGCGCTTCACCCGCGACAGTCGCAACTGCCTTTTTTCTTAGGGCAGCCAGAATTTCCCGAGCAGCAGGAGGGCTGCCGCTTCTGAGCCGCCTGGATGATGCGCAACACGAAGAAAAGAAGGGCCGCTGCCACAGCTACGGCGACGATGACAGCCTGGGCCACCGAGGGCTGAGCTACACTCATAAGGCCACTACGGGCGCGGCGGCAGCGCCCGCAAGCAGGCCTATCTGGTAGGCGGCCGCACCGAGGCACCAGCCGAGGGTTAGCATGAACAGAAAGGCGAAACCTAACCATCTCCATCCAAGCTCTGCCTTGATCGTTGAAAGGGCAGCGAAGCAGGGAGGTATCACCAGGACGAACAACATGAGCACGAAGGCAACAAGAGGTGTGAATTGCGAATCCGCGCGCAGGGCGTCACGGAGACCGAGGCTCTGCTCATCCTCGGTGGTGCCGACGCGGTAGAGTATGCCCAAAGTCGAGACGATGACTTCCTTCGCGGCGAAGCCCGTGACGGTCGCCACTGATATTTTCCAATCGAATCCCAGGGGCCGGAAAACCGGCTCGATGAACTTGCCGATGCTCCCCGCGACGCTATGCTCAAGGGATGCGCCTGCCTTAGCCGTTTCGAGGTGGGCGGTGATGGTCGGTTGGCTTGCGTCGGCATTCTTGGCCTTGAATAAGGTCGTCAGAGAGTCGATCTGGCTCTTGGGCAACTGGTATATGGGGAAGCTCGTGATGGCCCAGATAAGGATAGCTGCAGCCAAAATGATGGTGCCCGCTTTCTTGACGTACTGCCAGGTCTTCTCCCACACGTGCCACAAAAGGCCTTGAAGGGTCGGCGCTCGGTAGGGTGGAAGTTCCATGACGAAGGGGGTGGGGCCGCCTCGCAGAATCGTTCTCTTCAGCACGAAAGCCGAGATAAGCGAGAGGGCTGTGCCGATCGCATAGACGAGCATAACGATGTTTGCTGCGTTCTTCGGGAAGAAGGCTCCGGCCAGAAGGACGTACACGGGAAGTTTCGCGCCACAGCTCATAAAGGGAATGACAAGGACAGTAACGATGCGATCACGTCGGCTTTTCAGCGTTCGTGCGGCCATGATGGCAGGCACGGAACAGCCGAAGCCGAGGATCATCGGGAACACCGATTGGCCGTGAAGGCCAAAGGCGTGGAGGCATTTGTCCGTCGCGAAGGCTGCGCGCGACATATACCCAACATCCTCCAGCAGGGACAGAAGGAAGAACAAGATAATAATGAGCGGCACGAAGGAGAAGACGCTGCCCACGCCGCCGATGATGCCTTTGGCGAGGAGGGAACGTAGGAAGCCCTCCGGCACTATCGAGATAACGACCCCGCTCAGCCATCCGAAGAAGAACTCGAGCCAGCCCTGGGGATAGGCGCCCAGCGCGAAGGTCAATTTAAACACGCCCCAGAGCACCAGGATGAAAATCGGCAGGGCGAGGAAGCGGTTCATAATGACACGGTCGATTGCCTCGGTTAGCGACAGGGTCTCCCTCTTGACCAGCTTCACCGTTTCTTTTGCCGCGCCGCGGATGTAGCCGTAGCGCTGTTCGGAGATGACTATCTCAGCGTCCTTCCCATAGTGCTTTTCGATCCAGGCGACTGTCTCCTTGGCCTGTTCTGCGATCGTTGTTGCGTTCTTGTTGGCGGCAAGGCGTTCGTAAGCGTTCGCGTCTTTTTCGAGGAGCTTGATCGCGAGCCAGCGTGCGGGGAAGCGAGCGGCAAAGGAGGTGTCAGCGCCGATGGCAGCCTCGAGGGGCGCGACCCGTGACTCGATCTCCTGGCCGTAGTGGATGGAGTGGGCGGAGGACGTGGCCCCATGAAATGCCGTCTTTCGCTTCCCGGCTGTGGCATCAATGGAATCGAGGAGGTCGACAATGCCGCTTCCTTTGCTGCCTACAGTTTTGACCATCGGGATGCCGAGCACCGCAGAAAGAGCCTCAACGTCGATTTTGATACCCTTGGCTGCAGCCTCGTCGCTCATATTAAGCGCACCGATCACGGGAATCCCCAACTCCTGGAACTGGAGGCAGAGAAAAAGGTTGCGTTCGAGGTTGGTCGAATCCAGGACGTCCACGATAAGGTCGGGTTTCTCGTCGAGGATGAAATCGCGGGCAACTACCTCGTCGATGGAGTACGCGGTCAGACTGTAGATGCCCGGCAGGTCGACGAATTGATACTCGCGGCCATCCCGCAAGCGGGAACCTTCGCGCTTCTCGACCGTGACGCCCGGGTAGTTTCCGACTTTATGATGCGCTCCCGTGAGGGCGTTGAATAGGCTCGTCTTCCCGGCATTCGGATTTCCGGCGAGAGCAATGCGGATGAAGCTTTTTTTGGGGTCGCCCGATCGGGTCATCTACGGGCTGTCCCAATCACCAATAGGGGTTATCTCGATGTCATGCGCCTCGCTGCGGCGGATGAGGATGTCGTAGCCCCGAATTCTTACCTGAAGGGGGTCGCGCAGGAGGCCCGAGCGTATTACTTCACCTTCGGCCCCTTCGGTGAACCCCATGTCGGCGAGCCGCTTGCCAACTTCCTTGCACGTCTTTACCCCTATGACGCGGAAGCTTGCCCCTGTGGGCGCATCAGAGACGACCATGAATAGCTCCTTTCCGAATGTAAGATAATGACAATCATTATCAGCAGAATAACCAAGAACAACTACTTCCAATGGAAGCTGAGCGCCGCTCAGCCTAAGCCGTACTCCGCTTTTTCGCGCAAGAAGGGCAATACCCCTTGAGCTCAAGCTTATGGCCGCTCGGCGTGTAACCGTGCGCTCGGTAGATCGCCTCTTGGGCCTTTTCGATAGCCCTGCCGTGGAACTCCACTACCGCCCCGCATCCCACGCAAATAAGGTGGTCGTGGTGCGCGTGTCGGTAGGCGTGCTCGAAGCGCCGTGCCCCCTCGTCAGGGCAGGCACCCCGAGCGAGCCCAGCGTCGGCGAAGAGCTTGATCGTACGGAAGACCGTCGCCTGGCCAATAGTCGGGTCGATGCGGCGCGCAGCCGAGAGCAGCTCTTCGGCGGTCACGTGCTTCTCGAGTCGGAGGAAGGCGTCGAGCACGGTCTCGCGAGGGCCTGTCATCTTCTGCCCACGCTTACGCAGATACGCTTCGAGAACCTTTCTCTCCTCACTACCCACTGGCTACCCTGCCTGCCATCCTTTGATAACGACTATCAGTATCACCTTTCCCGCGACGTGTCAAGGTCGGGCGCGGTGCAGGACATCGGCCGAGGCATGAGATGCGAGAACGAAAGGTCGTGCTTGCCGAGATCAGGAAAAGCACGGAGTCCCGGGTATCGCCGAATCGAGGCCATGAGCAAGAAGTAGTCCTGCGAGTTCTTCGACTAGCATTTGCGCCCGCTGCCTCAGTTCCAAGGGGAAGGGCGCAACGCTCTCTTCGAGGCCAAAAACCGCTCGTGAGGCGAAGCGGAAGCACAGTGCGAGAGACGCTGGAACGGTTACTGGAAGGCCAAATGGCAAGGCTGCGGGACTGTTTTCGCCAAAACTGCGGAAGGCTTCTAAGATCTGAAGCTGGCATGAACCCCTTTATAAACAGCCGAGTTCGCGACGGTGGCCGCCCACTCGCCATCCCAACGAACCGAACTATCTATCTATTATCTCCGCTGCTTGCGCGACTGTTGTATCTCTGTCGGCCTGTGAAGCGCTACCCCACAAACGACGAGGAGGACACCGGCCCCCTCGATGGGCGCCGGGATCTGATGAAGGATTAGGACTCCGATCGTTGCAGCAGTGGCCGGTAGGATCGAAAGGAACAAAGCAAAGGTTGCCCGTGGTAGGCGGGCCATCGCCAACTGGTCGGTTACGTAGGGGATGACTGAAGAGCAAATACCAACTCCGATACCGGCCAGGAGCAAAAAAGGCTGCCCTATGGCCGGAAGAGCCCCGCCCAACCCCAGTGGCGTGACGGTCACCAGAGCGACTATCATTGCAGCCCCCAATCTGTCGATCCCGGCCGCACCTCCGTCCTTGGCGATGCGATGGCCCAAGATTACATACAGCGCAAACAGAAGGCAATTTGCGAAGGCGAAGAGGAAGCCCAAGAGTTCGCCTGCAATTCGGGCATGCGTCAAGAGCAACCCTCCGCAAGCGGCGAGAAGGAGCGCGATGATATTGCGCGGAGTCTTCGCTCCTGCGGCGGCAAGGCTGATAGGCCCGAGGAACTCGATCGCCCCCACGGTCCCGAGGGGAATCCTAGCAATTGCCAGATAGAAGCATGCATTCATTAGGCCGAGAACCACTCCCAATCCAACGAGGAGGAGACGGTTGCCCCGTGAGCCGCTACGAAAGGCCCGCCATGGCCTGCGCCAAGCCGCGAATACGAGTGCCGCAGTTGCGATCCTCAGCCACGCGACCCCTAACACTGAGACGCTGGAAAACAGGAGCACCGCAAAAGCCGGTCCGAGATAATGAAAGACCGCGCTGATGAGGAAGAAGACATGGGGAGGAACAGCCGGCAGGACCATATCCCTTTGTTCTTGACGCACGAAGCCCTCCGGAATAGATTTTCTAGGCTCAAAGGTATAAAGACAGATATTGAAAAGCCATTATTTTCAAAAGGAAAAGAGGGCAATATGCCTCAAGAACCAAAGAAAGATACGCTAATATCTTTCGAATTGAAAGAAAGACATATTGAGGGCGTCAACGTCCGGATCCTCCGAGAGTTCCAGAGGAATCCCCGAATCACGATGAGCGAGCTCGCACGGCGTGTTGGTATGTCCTCACCCGCAGTTAGCGAGCGGGTCCGGCAAATGGAAAAGACCGGAGTGATTCGCGGCTACCACGTGGATGTGGATCCCACGGCCCTGGGCTTGCCCGTCGCTGCATATATCCGCATTCGTCCCAACCCCGGACAGCTCGCCAGGATTGCCGAGCTCGCCCGGCAGATTCCGCAAATCACAGAGTGCCATCGCGTGACGGGCGAGGATTGCTTCATCCTCAAGGTGCATATCCCAGCCATCAACCAGCTCGATAGGCTCCTCGACCTCTTTCTGGCGCACGGTTCGACAACGACAAGCATTATTCAATCTTCCCCCGTTGAGCTTCGATCGCTTCCCTTCCCCGAAGAGAGCATATCGGCAGTCTAAACGCATGCCGCACAATGCAAGGTAGAATCTTTTAAGATAGAAAATCAGTAAAGCCAGCCGTGGAATGCAGCGAACAAGATGACTCGGCAATAGCTTTTTCCGTCAGCGTTCGTCTCCCTGTCCTGCTTCCGCCTTCCCACGGCCCGTACACCTGCAAGCCGCGCCCGGGTTGTCACGCCGAAGTCCTTCTGCGTCTCCCAGAGACCCTGCTTGAAGAAGCGATTGTGCGCCGCGGAGCGCTTACACATGGCAGTTCCTTGGGGTTGGAGAAAAGCTGCCGGTGACTGGTCAGTTTTGCCCTTGAGCTAGGAGTTGAGATTGTTCATCAGGCATTCCTCGTTGCTTCTGGGAGTGCCAGGCGGCTTCACACCTTGAGTACTGGTCGGAAAGACAGGGAAGGGCGAGTTTGCACCGGTGTTCGACGGCGTTGTCGAAAAAACGTAATGGGCGACCATGCCTGCAAAACCGGTTCTGTTGATGCGGGTTGGAAAATGGCGTACAGTGGCTTCTGAATGGCCGAATTGGAAAAAAGGATCAGCGGGGACTGGTTCGAACTAAGAGAAAAAGCCGGAGATTTCCACGCTCTGCTCGACTTTTTCCGCCTTTCGCCCTCCCAGCTGCGGGACACTGCCGCTCAGCTGCGTTTGTCCGTGGAGCAGGGCATCATCGAGTTCAAACGCAGCATGCTCAGCCCGGTCTTGGTGGCGCTGGAGACGGCCCGGTACAAGGCCCTGGACGGAGAGGAGATGACCGAGCAGGAAAGATCTCTCGCGGCGCTTCTTTTCGCCATCATGGTCCAGCGCCTGCTCGCGGTGGACCTGCTTCCCCGTTCCCGCCCCCGCGAGGAAGCGCAGCAGAACGCCACGGACATCCTGGATGTCGGCACAATCGTCGAAGCCGTCAAAACGAAAATTAGGGACAATCCGGCAGCTCGCGCGCACCCCTCAATCAAGAACATCCTGGCGCAGGTGCAGGTCTATAACAAGGAAAACAAGAAGATGCGCGAGTTGCTCCCCATGATCAAACCCGAGATGCGCGCGTCATTCCTGGCCAATTTCAGTCGGACATTCGGCGAGATCGTTGGAAGCATCCGTCGCCACTACGCCGCTTTCCTTCAGGAAGGGACTGCCGCATCAAAGAGCAAGCCAGCGGGGTTTTCCCTATCGGTCCTGCCACTGAAGGAACTTGCCCCTCTTCTTGCCACCCAAGCACGGGAGATAGCGAGAATCCGCTCTACGCTGGCGTATGCGAGGGAAGAGAAATACAAGACACGGGAAGTTCTCGTGCGGCTCTACGACAGCCGGCACCAGGTTCTATCGTTCATCGAGGACGAATTGAGGATGTATCGGGGGATTTGCAAGGAAACCCTCCAATACGATTTGGAGGCATGCGCTCTGGAGATTGCCGTCGGGTTCCGGGATCAGGTTGTCGAGATTCTTGAAAAGCAAAGCAAGCGAGAGCAGCCTGCCTAGGATCCTTTCAGCTCTTCACGGCTTCAATTCCGACAAGGCGCAGGTGGCCGTCTCGATAGACGTGCTTGAAGCGGAACTCATTCTTGCGTGACACGAACACCAGCTCCCCTTCCCGCAGATAGAAGTCATCCATCTCACGCTCGACGTCCACGGCGTAGTAGCGTGTCAAATAGTCCAACAGCTGGTCTAGGTTGATCTGTTCGAAATGCTCCACGAGACGGTTGAAGATCTCCCTACTCCCCGTTCTCTCCAGGAAGTACATCTTCTGAGCCATGAAGAAGATGATGTGGTCCCGCGTGTGCTCCATCGGTCTCTCTGTGTATCGACATGCCCCCCCGATAATCTCCAATGAAAAAAGTGAGGACACTCCACCAACCCGCAACCCATCCCGCGCGCGGCATAGGAACGATTGTTGAGTGCTGCTATACTTGCGATGGAGGTGGAGCGTGGCGAAAGGATTCAGTCTTGAGACGGGTCCCTGGGTCTACCGGGCGAAGTTCTCTGAGGAAGACACCTGGACCGAGGAGTATGTCGAGCAGCCTCACCTGAGCCCTAAGCAGGAGGAAGCCCTCCCCGATTCGGAGCGTGCAAAGCTGCTTTTGCGCAGGAACAACTTTGCGGACCTGCCGCTGGTGAACTACACCACGCAGTACGGCATGGGGTGCTTCGAAGGGTTGAAGGCCTTTCCGCAGCCCGACGGCAGCCTGAAGCTCTTCCGCCCTGATGAAAACGGCAAGCGTATGGAAGCATCCATGACAGGACTTGCCATGCCTCCTTTCCCCCAGCACATGTTCCTGGCCGCGGTGAGAACCGTCGTCGGGAGGAATCAATCCATCGGGTTCGCCCCTGCCTACGACGCTGAGTGGGCAAAGGATGATTTCGTCTCGGGGCGATCTGTTTATGTGCGGCCGTTCAGCTACGCGGAACCGGGCATCGGCGTGGGCATCCCCCGTCACCCGTGGGTGATCGTGGTCACCACTCCGGTCGGGGCCTACTTCGCGCCGGGCAACTCGAAAGCCATCACGACGAAACGCGTGCGCGCAACGCCCGGGGGAACAGGATGGATCAAAGCGGATTCTAACTATGTCACCAGCGCGCTCGCGAAGAAGGAAGCTGAATCAGCCGGTTACATGGAAGCGATTTTCCTTGACGCGCGGGAGCAGAAGTACTTCGAGGAAGGCTCTTCGTGCAACATCTTCTTCCTAATGAAAAACGGAACCCTGGTCACCCCGAGTTTGGAGGACACGATCCTTCCCGGCATCACGCGTAAGAGTATCCTTGTACTCGCGGCCGAAAAGGGAGTGAAGACAGAGGAGCGGCGGGTTTCGGTGAAAGAAGTGTTCTCCGACGCGAAGGAATGCTTCGTGGCAGGCACGGCGGCGGGGATTTCATTCATCGAGTCGATCTCGCATGGCGGCAAGGAGGCAGTGTTCGCTCATCGGCAGATGGGGGAGTTGACACGCTCGCTCCTGAAAACGCTCAAGGGAATCCAGTACGGCGCGCTTCCTGACACCCACGGCTGGATGTTCACGACGTTGTGCTAGCCCCGAAAACCCAGGAGACTAATCGCCGACGCCCTTCTACCACGAAAGGGTCCCGAGGTCCTTCGGGATGTCACTTGAGATCTGCGGCACGAATCCTGAGACAGGGTAGAGGATGCCCCTCTGGTTCAGGTAGGGAAGGTTGCGGGCCGCGCCTACGGGGGGAGGAGTGCCGGGAGTCCTCGTGAGTGAGTCCGCTATCTGGGAAGCATCCGTAAGGTAGACGAGCCCTTCCGACCTCTTGTTCCTGTCCCCTGTGCGCGACGCCAGCCTGTCGAGGACGACGCCGAGGTTGTTGTTCACCTTTACCAGGGTCTCCAGCAAGGAATCTTGCTCCGGCTTCTCTCCCGGCACAAGCGTTCCTAGCGCCGCCCGGTGTGCTTCAAGATTGTCGCGAAGGCGCAAGTAGTAACCCTGGGCTGCGAAATAATCGCCCCTCTGATAAAAGCAGTTGCCAATGGCGTACAGCAGGCTTGCAGGCACCTTGCCAGAGTAATCCACAGGGGCCGTTCCTGACCGCACAAAGGGGGGCGGGGCATCCCTGTCTGGGGGATACCCCCATTCCTCTTCCGCTTTGGAGAAGCTCGCCAGTGCGGACGCGTAATCCTTTTCCGCGTAGTGCGTGAAACCGATCTTGTAGTCCAGAGAAGGATCGAAGTAATCGTCGTCGATTGCCTTCTGGTAGAGGGTGCGCGCCATGTCCAGGTCGCCGACGACGTAGTAGTTCAAGTCTCCCAGGTCCGCGTACGGCCGGCCGAAGATGCTGCCGGTGGCGATGAGCTTGTTCGCCTGGTTCTCTTCCACTTTGACGATAGCCGCCGTCAGCTCTTTTTCCCCGTCGATGTACTGACCCTTCTCGTCATAGAGCTCCCCCAAGCGTGTGTGCGTGTCGACTTCCATCGTGATCCGCTTCGGGTTCAGCGTGTCTGTGGGGCGGAGGCGCAACAGGGTCGCATTGAGGGCGGTTAGCTCGTCGCCGGGCTGTTCGGTGAGTCGGTAATAACGAGCGAGGTTGTAATGGATCTCCGCAAGCCGCGAGTCGACCTGGTCGGCTTTGAGGAGCACCTCCTTAGCAAAATCCAGCCTCCGGTGGTCGATCAGGTAACCGCCTAGCTCCGCATACACGTCGGGGTTTACATGCACATCGGGACGGGAGGCAAAGTACAGCCTTAGGCGCTCGATTTCCTGCGGGTTATCCGTGCGTATGAACCAGCGGAGCATTCGAAACAAAAGGTCGTCCCGGGTCCCGTACTTTTCGATCAGCATGGCGTAATCTAGTCGCGCGGCTTTGAACCGCGGCGAATCTGTCTTGTCGTTTTCCGCGGTGGCCCAATCGAGGTTATTGTCTCCCGCCGCAATGAGCGCGTCGAAATCGTATTGGTCCTTGTCGAGGAGAATCCCCAGCAGGGTGTCCGCCTTCTTGTAGTCTACGAGCTTCGTAGACTCCATTCGGGCGTAGTCCAGGATGCCCTTGCGGTCGCCGGGGAAATCCCGAAGCAGAAGGTCGTATTTCTGCTCCGCCAGGTAATATTGACGCTTGTCCGCAAAAGCCTCGGCATACCGGTAGTACCATCGCTTGATGCGCTGAGAACTGCGAGCCTTGTCGAAGCTTTCGTTGGCAAGGGTATAACGATCCCCAAGGATGTGGGTGTAGCCGATGCGATAGTTCACCGCGGCATACAAGGGCCGGTACACCAGGCGGTAGCCTAGGAAACCGATCAGCGCGGCCGCAAGGACCGTGAGGGCGAAGAGCCGTATGAGCGGGTAGATGTTTTCCCGCAATGCATATGCAAAGCTTCGCTGCTCGGCCTCGAAGGCGGCGCCTGTCTTTTTTTCATAGCCGGCGGGAATCGCGATGCGCTTCCCCGTGATTCGAGTGACCGCGGCGGCTATCTGCTGAGCTGTCGCTCCCGCCACGAGCAACGAGACCAGCCGGGCCAGGCTTGGACCGGTAGCGTTCCCCTCGCCAATGACGTTTTGCACCGCCATTTTGAGGTTGCGGGGGAGAGACTCGAGACTTCTCTTGAGACGGTTGAATTGCTCTTGGGTAAGGGAGATTTCCGGCTCTGCCTCGCCCAGCTCGGGAAGCGGAGCGGTTTCCTCCGGCGTCTCTGAGGGCTCGGCGCCGGGCCGTGCCGGTGGTTTGGGAGCAACGGCCTCCGCGGGCTGCTCCTCGGCGGCAAACTGCCCGGCGGGCTCGGTGAAGTTGAAGTCCTCAAGGTTGAGGTTTGCAAGACCTTCTTCCCTAGCTGCTTCGGATGATGTTTCCGCGGATGCTGGTTCACCCTGGGGCTCAAAAGGCACTTCCGGAGCGGATTCCGATGGCCCCTCCGCAGGGATCCCGGATGACACCTCCAGCGGAGCCTCAAAGGGAGTCTCCAAGGGTGGCGCCTGCTCTCCCGGCAGCCCTTCCTCAACCGCGGAGCCCGGCGAAAGCTCCCCTTCACCCGTGCCGACCATCGGCTCCGACAAGCTCAAGTCTTCGAGGTTGGGCAACTCGATGCCCGCGAATGCCTCCTCCGAAGGGGGCTCTTCCACGGCGCCTTCCCCCCTCAGGTCTTGCTGAAGCGCGTCCAGGGACGGCGCCTCGGGTTCCGCCTCAGAAGCGGGCACCGACGGCTCACTGATGTCTTCCGGCACCACTTCCATCTGGGAGAGGTCGGACTGCAAGGGGGCGGATTCGCTTTCCGGCAGGCTGAACTCGTCCACGGGCGGCTCTCCCGTGGATCCGAACTCTTGAACATTGGCCTCGAGAGGAGCCAGGTCTTCGATAGGCGGTGTTGTTGTTTCCTCACCGAAAAGGGATCCGAAGTCGAGCGCGGCATCCTCCGCAGAGGGTTGTCCGTCCGTTTCTTGCACTGACTCAGGCTCGGTCGGTGACGGCGCCGCGCCCGGCGGGGCCTCAAGATCTTCGAGGCTGGAGAGGTCCAGCCCGAAATCAGGGCCGCCCTCCTCCGCCGGAGCGGCAGGAGACTCGCCTTGCGGTTCCGAGGTCGGCTCGGCGGCTTGGACCTCCGAGAGATCTTGAAGCCCTGCAGACTGCTGGCCAGGGGCGCCCAGGTCAAGCAGATCCCGGATGCCCTCGGGAAGCGCCTCATCCGGTGATCGTACGTCCTCGATTGTCTGCGACCTGCCCTCCATGATTTGGGGCTCTTCGCCGAGAGAGTTCAAGACCTCTTTGAACTTCTCGATGTCCTCTTTCCGCGGCAATTCGTCTCCTGGTTCAAGTTTCGGCCAAACAGGAACCTGCCATTATTCAAGTCATGCCATTTCCCAGCCGAGTATTATAAACAAAAGCCCCAGGGCGTCCAACAGTGAGTACGAAGACCATAAAAGGCCAAACCGCCGCGACCTCCGCGAAAGCGGGGATCCCTAGCTGCAGGAAAATCTCCCTCCTGCGCTGCCTCCTTCTTGCCTGCATAATCGCAGGCGCCGCGACCCGCCTTTTTGCAGCCCCGCCTTTGACTCTGGACCTCGCCCTCAACGGGCTCAAGACGGCTCAGCCGCCACACCTTGTGGAAGATGTCCTGGTCCTTAGCTACCAGCCTGATCGCGACCGCGAGGTCAGGTTCGTCGGCGCCAGGTTCGAGACGGAGGACTTCGCCGCTCTTCATCCCTTTTCCAGGAACCAGTACGGAGTGTATGTGCTGGACTACGATGTCCCCGAGAACACCCGAGTGATTCGCTACCGCCTTGTGATCGACGGACTATGCACGAATGATCCGACGAACTCCGAGTCTGAAGCGGATGACCAGGGCAATCTGATATCCTTTTTCACGATCGAGAAAGAGCCCGTGCGGCCCATTCTCAATCCTCGACGGGAAGCTGACGGAAGCGTCACGTTCGTGTTTCACGGCCCCCAGGGTCGGCACGTCACTATCCAGGGGGACTTCAACAACTGGGACCCTTTCGTGAACGAGCTGACGGAAACGCAGCCCGGCGTGTATCATATAACCCTTCACCTGCTGCCCGGAGGGCATTGGTACCGGTTTTTTTCCGACGGCCGGAGGCTGCTTGACCGGTACAACTCCGACACGGCGCGCGACGCCGATGGACTGCCGGTGAGCTACTTCGAGGTTTTTCCGCCGCCATCCGACCCCGGATAGCTTTTTCCCCACGAGTTCAACCAGAGAATCGAACCGAGCGGTTTCCTGACCTTCTCCCGCGGCTCGAAGCCCGCTACGGGATATCCCAGCGCGATGAGCGAGACCACTTTCACATGTCGGGGAGTCCCAGTGGCGCGACGGGCGCCCCTCCTGTTAAACCACCCGATCCAGCAAGTCCCCAGTCCCAGTTCGGCGGCGCGCAGCGCGATGTGCTCTCCCGCAATTCCGCAGTCCAGTTGGTACATCGCGCCGTCTTTCAGTGACTTCGCAGCCTCGGCCATCCCGACCCTCTCCGCGCACAGGGCTATGATTACTGGCGCCTCTGCGGCGAACCGCGTTCGGGAGAAGATTCCGGAGAAGCATCTTCGGGCAAGCTCTTCCCGCGCCCGCGGCTCCTTGACCACCACGAACCGCCACGGCTGGCTGTTGCTCGCCGACGGTGCGAGCCGCGCTGCCTCCAGAATGGAAAGGATGTGCTCGTCAGGCACGGGACGCGCGTCATAGCGGCGGACGCTGCACCGTGCCAGGATAAGAGCTTCGAGCGGCGACCGCGGTGGAAGCGGGGAGGGAACAGGAAGCGGCGAGGCAGTCGGGAGCGGGGGGCTCATCATCCGGCGGCGTCCTGGCGGACTCGCTCCGTGCCCGCGTGAGCCTCTTCTTGGAGTCGGTGAATGGAGTCGAACCACTTCAGCGCGCTCTCGAAACGGAACGGTATCCTATACAGCCTTCCTTCGAAGGTAAAATGCATCTTGTCCCCGGGGTCCACAGAGAGCGCTCCCAACGCTGACAAGGGCGCGGCTAGGGAAATGCCCAGTCTCGTGCGAAAGAGAAGGCGCCTGTTCGTCAGGAACGCCCTGCCAAATGCCAGTCTCCTCAGGTTCGGAAACTTGTCCTGGCGGAAAAGGAAGTGGGGACGGGAAATGAGAAAGACCTGCTCCCCAGGGGCAAGGCCCAGTCGCGCCTCGGTCCTGATGGGCGAAAACGGCATCGACTTGATCCGGGCGTAATGCTGGGGGAGACTGGTCCAGAATCCCTCGGCTTTCCCATCCTCATCGACGGGAGAAAGCCTGCAGGTCACATCGATAACCCAGGAGGAGAAGCAGCTTGAGCACTCCACCCTGTTCGTGCTAAACGGCCGCACGACCTTCAACCCTTCCAGCGTTCCGCAACTTGGGCACCGGTACAGCACATGCGTTACGTCCACGGCAAGACCCTTAAACGGAAACCTCGATACGTCGACTTGCTTGCTGTAGTCCGGGGTCTGGATTGCTTGCGAAATATCCTGGGCAACCCGTGCATCGTTATCCGGAATGTCCTCGGGGCGATATAGCCGCGAGAACATAGCTTTCACCGGGAAACGCCTCCAGCGCCGAGCCCAACGAGGGAAGACGAAATAAGCGCCGTCAAAGCGGCAGATGTAGACGGGCACCCGCAGCTTCCTGATGAGCTTCGCGATGCCGTGCGAAATGGGCTGCGTAGTTCCGTCCCAAGACCTGACCCCTTCAGGAAAGACGCCGATGAGCCCGCCCCTTTCGGCGATGGAAAAGATTGAGCGCAGCGCCGCGATGTCGGATGCCGCCTTGCGCTTGGGGAATGCCCCGAACCACCGGATCAGCCGGCCAAGCGCGCGTTGGCGAAACAGATCCTCAGTTGCGGCGAAATATACGGGGCGCCGCAGAAGGATGTAGAGCCAGATCGGATCGAAAAGCGTGGTGTGATTGGCAAGGATGATGCCCGTCCCTGTTTCGGGCACCACGGATGCGTTGGCTTGCTCCAGATGGAAATACTTGATGATGAAGCCGCGCAAAAGGGTGGTCATTACGCGGTAGAAAATGCGGTTCACCAGCCTGACTTTCTTGAAAACAGGGGACCCTGCAGCTGGTTCGTTCATCGGGCCAAAGATACTGATTCGCACCGGTCAACGCAAGCCCGAGGCAAAGCCGGCGGAGCGGCGAGTCTGCCCTAGGGACTCGCGGCGTGAATGCATTGACCTCCCAGCGCCTTACGAACCGGGGGGAGGGAAGCACGTTCTACGGCCACGCTGTAGAGGTGCGTGCCGATTGACTCACGCTGACGACGACGGTCCGACTCAGCTGCACCCGGTGGTGGAGCCGCAGGTGTCGCAGCGCATGCAGGTGCCGCTCCTGATGAGGGTGAAGTGGCCGCACACGGGGCATCCGTCCCCCTCGTAGCCTTTCATCTTGGCCACGTGAACTTCGTTGTCCAGCGCCACGAGCTCCCCGTTCCCGTTCATCTCGTGCTTGGAGCTGCCGTTCTTGTTCATGGCGGTCGGTGTCAGGTCATCAGGCTTCACCTGGACCAGGTCCGTCCTGCCGAGGTACGACAGGGCGAGGTCCCGAAAAATGAAGTCCAGCACGGAGGTGGTCATCTTGATGTGGTCATGCGCGCTGACAATGCCGTTGGGCTCGAAGCGCGTGAAGGTGAACGCATCCACGAACTCCTCCAGGGGCACTCCGTACTGCAGCCCAAGGGAGACGGCGATTGCGAAACTGTTGAGAAGGGATCTGAAAGCGGCGCCTTCCTTGTGCATGTCAAGGAAGATCTCTCCTAGCGTCCCATCCTCGTATTGCCCGGTGCGAACGAAGATGCTGTGCCCCCCGATCTTCGCTTTCTGCGTGTATCCGAATCGTTTCGAGGGAAGCGGGTTACGCTTCTTTCCCCGCGTCGCCGAAGGTGAGGCAAGGCTGATCGTTTGCTTGCCGGCGTCTTTCATGATGGCAAGTACGGCTTCCGCGGTAGCGTCCGTTCCGGGCATCAGCGCCGAGAGCGGCTGACTCAGCTTCGACCCGTCGCGGTACAGCGCAATTGCCTTGAGCATCTTCCGCCAGGACAAAAGGTATGCGCCCTTGATGTCGTCTACTGTGGACACCGACGGCATGTTGATCGTCTTGGAAATGGCCCCTGAGACGAAGGGCTGGACCGCCGCCATCATTTCGATGTGGGCCTTCCAGGCGATGGAGCGCCTTCCGATCCTGCCGTTGGGAGTGGCGGTGTCGAACACAGAGTAGTGCTCAGCCGCCAGGTGCGGCGCTCCTTCTATGGTCATGGTCCCGCATGCCCAGAGGTTCGTCGCTTCAATGTCCTTTGCCGTGAAGCCCAGATGCGCCAAAAGGCTGAACCCTGGCAGTGAGAACGTGGCCTCGGGGATCTGGAGAGTGTCGAGCAGGAACTCCTTGCCCAGCACGTTAGGCTGGAATGCGTAATCGATGGAAAAAGCGTTGGCAAGAGAGGCGTTGATCTTTTGGATCTCGGTGTCGCTAAAACCTTTCTCCCGCAGACTCTCCGAAGAGACACCCGGTGCGCCGTCCAGCGTGCCCCAGCCGAGGCAATAGCGTTCGATGTCTTGGATTTGCTCGTCCGTGTAGCCCAGCTTGTGAAGCGCCGGCGGGATGGAGGTGTTGATGATCTTGAAGTAACCTCCGCCGGCCAGTTTCTTGAACTTGACAAGGCTGAAATCCGGCTCTACGCCCGTAGTGTCGCAGTCCATGACGAGGCCGATGGTCCCCGTCGGGGCAATTGCCGTGACCTGCGCGTTTCGATAACCGTACTTCTCACCCAAAGCGAGAGCCTTGTCCCAGGCCCTCCGCGCCGCAGCCATCAGGTCAGGCGGGCAGAACAACGCATCAATGGGCTGGGGAATGACGGACAGGCGTTCATATTCCTGCGGCGCGGCCCCGTAGGCGGCCCTTCCGTGGTTCCTGATGACTCGAAGCATGTCTTCCCGGTTGGCTGCGTATCGGGGGAAAGCCCCCAGCTCCGCCGCCATCTCTGCCGAGGTGGCGTAGGCTTCCGCGGAGAGGATGGCGGAAATTGCCGCGGCAATTGCGCGGCCTTCCGCGCTGTCGTACGGGATCCCCATGACCATTAGGAGCGTCCCGAGGTTCGCGTACCCGAGCCCCAGCGTTCGGAAATCGAAGCTCTTGCGAGCGATCTCCCGTGCGGGGAATTGTGCCATGAGTACGCTGATCTCCAGCGTGATGGTCCACAGGCGGATGGCGTGGCGAAGTTCGTCGATGCGGATCTCGCCCTTTTCCATGTCGTAGAAGGTCATGAGGTTGAGTGACGCGAGGTTGCACGCCGTGTCATCCAGGAACATGTACTCCGAGCACGGGTTGGAGGCCCGGATCTCTCCGTCTTTGGGGCAGGTGTGCCAGTCGTTGACCGTCGTATGAAACTGCAAACCCGGGTCCGCGCAAAGCCATGCCGCCGCTGCAATCCGGTCCCAAATCTCCCGGGCGCGTATCTTCTGGCGGGACTTCCCGTCCGTGCGGTTGACGAGCTCCCACCACCCGTCGTCCATTACCGCCTTCATGAATGCATCGGTCAGCCGCAGCGAGTTGTTGGAGGACTGGCCGCTCACCGTGTTGTACGCTTCGCTGTCCCAGTCGGTGGTGTACTCCTCAGGCTCGAAGTCCCAGATCCCCTGTTCGGCAAGTTGGATTACCTGGAACACCCAGGAGGGCGGGACCTCGTCCTGGAGCGCTTCCCGCACCGCCCGTTCCAGCTCCTTGTTCTTCTTGGGGTCGAACCGGGCAGCGCCGTCCCCGTTTTCCGAGTCCTGGCCCTTGCAGGCGTCGAGGAGGTGTTTCGTGTGCTTGCGCAGAAGTCTGCTGCCTGTAACCATGGCGGCGACCTTGCGCTCTTCCTGCGCTTTCCAGTCGATATACTTCAGGACGTCGGGGTGGTCCGCATCCAGCGTGACCATGCGCGCCGCGCGCCGCGTGGTTCCGCCGCTTTTGATGGACGATGCCGACCTGTCACTTACCTTGAGGAATGAGAGAAGGCCCGAGGAGACACCGCCGCCGGAAAGCGGCTCGCTGGATGCGCGCAGCTTGGAGTAGTTAGTGCCTGTCCCTGATCCGTACTTGAACAAGCGGGCCTCGCGGGTGATGAGATCCATAATACCGCCCTCGTTCACCAGGTCATCCTCGATGGAGAGTATGAAACAGTTGTGGACGATGACGTTATTGGAAAGGTATTGCCCGCTCAGAGTCTGGATGTCATAAACCCGCTGGAGCCCCGCGAACTCAAGGCGAATTACCGCCTCCTCGCGCAAGCCCGGGAGTTGCTTTTCAGGACAGCGTTCCGAGCACGCCACAGCGAGCTTAGACTGCTTTTCATCTGCAACGAATCCTAAGCGCTGACGGAACAAGCCTCGCGCTTTGGCGTCATTCCGCTCCGAGTTTCTCACCTCGCTTGCAGTCGACATCTGTAGACACATGCCCGGCTCGAGCTCGTCGACCTGGACCCATTGCGCTTCACCGCGCCGCTCCCGTGAGGCAAGAACGAGATGGTCGGCTGTTGCTTCTACCGCCGTTCCGTTTTTGAGCACGACTCGGAAAACAGGCTTCACCCCGTTGTCCTTGACCGCGATGACTCGGGTCGTTCCTTTCCCGCCATCCGTGCCGTCGTATATCTCAAGGCCAATCAAACCGCCGTCTACGATCGAACCGATTGCCACTGGGCCAAAGGGGGTAGACACAGGCGCATGCCAGGGTTGGCACGCGTGGGGCTGCGGGCGTTCGTACGCGCTGGTGGACTTCTTAACCTCGGCCGTCTTGGGGTCCACGTAGTAGTGCCCCTGCGCGGGGCCGTTGATCCCATAGACCGCGAAAAGTCCCGTGTTGAACCACTGAGGTGAGTTTGGGGAGCCCATCTGGCGCGCAAGCATATAGCACATCTCGTCGTAGTAGGCTTGCGCGTCTTCCGTGGAGGAGAAGTAGCCGTACTTCTTCCCCCAGTCCATCCACGTGAAGGCGAGGCGATGGAAGACCTGTCGCGCGTCGTTCTCACCGCCAGTGCCGCCCTCTCTCAGCGGCACCCCACGCTTGCGGAAGTACTTCTGCGCAAGGATGTCGGTGGCGATCTGAGACCAGAACGACGGGACGACAACGTTCTCCTGGCGGAAGATGTGCTTTCCGTCAGGGTTTCGGATCTCTGAAGTGCGCGACTCGAAGGTTATATCTTTATACGGGGTTCCCCCCGCTTTCGTGAAGCGCCGGTCAATCTCCATAGTTCCCCTCCACTGGAAATTCGGCGAGACAGAACACTAGTGTACACCGATGGGCTTTGGCCAGGCAAGAAGAAAATCTCTTTACTCGCACAAAATCTCCAGGGAGGCAGACCCCCGAGGAGGCCTCCAGCGGCTCGAAGCCCGGCGTCGAGTGAATCATGGAAGGGGGTCGGGGAACGAATGGGGAGGCTCGACCAACAGACGGCGGGCCAGCGCGGCAGCCTCCTCCCCTCCAGCTTTCATGCGCAAAAGAGTCACAGACCCGAAGGCTTTCACCTCCCTCCCCGTTGCGGGAAAAGGCCTGAGACTCGCTGAACACAACGCCTTCGATGAAAAACGCCAAGCGCTTGGGGAGCAGATCGTCTTGAACGCCGTGATGGCCGCAGCGAAGACTATCATATGGAGAAACTGTGCTTCAATCCTCCTCGACGGCCAGGGGCATGAGGCTGCGCACGATGTGCTGGGCGATCTCGCGCCGGGCTTCTTTTGAGATGGGCCCGGCCGGTCGGATGAAATTGTCCAGCCTACCCAGGAATCCGTCGGGGAGGTGGGGAAGGGTCGTCATGCGTTCACTAAGGAGCCGGTCGGCCGGCTCGAACTGCCGGTTTACGGCAAAAAGGAAGCTAGCCACTCCCCGCATGAGCCGGGCGGCCGAAACCAGAAAGAACAGGTCATCCGATCTATGCGCGGCCGCTCCAAGATCCACCAGCGCGCGCTCCGCCAGCGCATAGGCGCGAAGACGGGCTTGCCACCAGAACTCATCGGGCACGTGGGCCAGGGCCGCACGCGTCTCATCCATCCAGCCGTCCCGGCTGAAAAGCACCTCGCCTCGTTCCAGGCGATATAGCACGTGGCTGCCAGGCTCGTGAAATACCCAGTTCTTTTCCGCGATTCGCAGGAGCATCCGGTCCACTTCCTCCGTGCGGATATAGTGGGCGCTCACGGGAAGCTCTTCCACCAGGAACCTGTCGATGGTGGCCACGGGGGAGGTCTCGAATGCCGTCACTTGGGGGACAAGCGCGCTACGCTTGCCGATCTCCAGCAGGCCGCCGGACACGTAGACATCGAGATCTATCGTGAAATAAGGATCTGAAACATCGATGCCCGCCGACTCCCCCAGCACGACCGTTTGGACGCAGTCCGTGCCGGAAAGGCTTTTATTCAGGGCATCTGTGATCCGCTGGACCTTCCGCTTCATGTCCGCAAGTTTAGCAAGACAGGTGAAATGAGTACAGTCGGTTTCCGCGGAACGGCTGGCGCCACCGGGCTCGGGATTGAGCGCCGAATTGGCTCGTGGTACGATGCTTTCGTGAATGAGGGCGGTCCGATTCACGCCCATCGGCGACGGCTCTGGATTGCGGTTCTCCCTTTGGCTGCCGCGGGCGTCGCAGCTTCGGTTGCCGCGGCGTTGGGGGTCCACGGGATTCCCCTGGCGCCTGCCGTGATCGTGTCTGGCGTGCTTGTGTTTTTCGAAGGTGTTCTGATTGCCCAGGCCCTTCCCGGCCAGCGAGCTCTCGAGACCCGTGCTATGCAGGTGGAGGCGGTCTGCAACCTCATCCGAAAGGCCGGTGCATCGCTCGACCTCCAGGAAGTGCTGGACTCGATTACGCGCCTTACCGTTCAGGCTGCGGGAGTGCGGGGCTGTTCCATTAGACTGCTGGACCCGGCACGGGGGAGGATGAGCGTGCGTTCGATTGCCGGGCTGCACAGGCAGGTGGCGGAGCTGAGCGCGGAAGTGGCCGAAAGCATTGCCACCCGAAGCCTCCTGGACGGACGCCCCGTACTGGTGGAGGGCGCCGCCCAGAGCGAGTTCCCAGAGCTTGACGGAGACAGCGAGTCGCTAATCTGCGTTCCCCTTCGGCATGAAACGAAGGTCGTAGGGGCCTTGTGCGTCTACGGTGAGAAGGGAGGGAAGCTCTCTGCCGAGATGCTTTCGTTTCTGTCGCGCCTGGGCGACCTCGCGGTCATGTCCATCCAGAATGCCGCGGTGTATGAAACGTTGAAGAAAGTGGACGAGACCAAGTCCTGGTTCCTGCGCAAGGCCGCCCATGAGCTGGCGTCTCCGCTTTCCGTCATCCAGGCGGTAGCGCAGAATCTCCTGGCCGGGTACCTGGGGGATTTGGACGCGGCGCAACTGGGCAGCATCGAAAGGATACGAGCAAGGGCTGCAAGCCTCTCCGAGGTGGTTGCAGACCTGCTCGCTCTGGCCCGGGGCAAAGCGCGGACCTCCGCGGACAGGAGCGTTGGCACGGACCTCGCGGCGCGGCTCAGGGAGGCCGCAGAGTTCTTCCGGCCCGCGGCCCGACAGAAACAGATCCAGCTCCTGATCGAGATTCCGCCGGAGACATTCGATGTCCTCGCGTCCCCCGAAGAGATCCATTCTGTCCTCACGAACCTCCTGTCCAACGCCATCAAGTACTCTCCGGCTGGGCGGGAGGTGCGCGTCGGCCTTGCGCGGTATGATACCGGGATTGAGCTCTCCGTTGCAGACCGAGGGATCGGGATCCCCGCATCGGAAAGGGAGAGACTCTTCAGCGAGTTCTTTCGGGCGTCGAACGCCCGCCTGTTTACCGAGTCGGGCACGGGGCTTGGTTTGGCCATCGTAAAATCGGTCGTGGAAGGGGCGGGGGGCACGCTTGCGCTGGATAGCGTCGAGGGGGAGGGCACCACGGTCCGCGTCCGTCTCCCGCGATCCGTATGACTGGGACGCTGCTGGCGCTCCTTGCACCGGGCTCCGTGGAAGCTGAAGTCGGCCGCCTGCAGCAGAGCATCTTCAAAGACCACGCTCTTGTCTCTTCCGTGGCGCTGCCCCCGCTCCTCCCAGTGGCGTTCCTTGCGAATAGCGAGCCGCGGCGCGGTTTCCTTACCGGCTTGAACGCCGCGGTTTCCGCGCCGTATTGCATGACCCTGGCGGGGCTGTCCTGGCACGAAGGATGGCTGTATCTGAGGGTGGATTCAGGCGGTGTATGGGAGACCCTGCGCGCTGCGGCTCTGTCCGCGAGCGCCGCTGACGGCGGGGTGCACCCCCCGGGATTTTTCACCGAAGCCGAGGGCTTTTTTCTGGGATGCATCGAAGCCGAGGCGCGGGAACATGCGTTTATTCAGCCGCGTCTTCCCGAGGGAAGGTTCACATCCGCTGACCTTGCTCTGATGCGATTTGACGTTGCGGAGGGAGGCGTCTGGTGGCGGGAAGTGCTCATGGAAACCCTGGAAGAGATTCCACTACGAGGGAAACGAAGGTGATGAAGTCGTTTCCCGCATTCGGGATACTTCTGAAGTCGCGCTCGGATCGTTCGGCGCTTTTTTCCCTGTTGGAAAAGAACTCCGGCCTGCCGGGGCCGCGGGCCAACCTGGCGCTCGGATATTCTTTCTCGAAAGCCGTGGCAGCTATGAATCTCCAGGAGTGGCAGTGGGAGATGATTTTATCTATGGCCTCCATCTCCCCTTCGAAAGCGCCGACGAACACGCCGAAAGAGTACCTGACCTTTTGCGGTGTGGTGGCCCTGGGTGCGCTGTGCGCGGCGGGCCTGTCCCGGCCACGGAGGCGTGCGGCGCTGGCCGCCATTCGCAAGGCCGCCTCTGATCCGCGCTGGCGGACGAGAGAGGCCGCGGCTATCGCGCTGCAGCTCGTGGGCGAGGAGGACCGCGATGCCCTGCGACAGATCGTGGAGCAATGGCTCCCTGACGCCACACTCCTCGAGAAGCGCGCAATCGTTGCTGGGCTCGCCCATCCCCCCATCCTCGAGGACAAGCCATTCGCCCTGTTCTGCCTTGAAGTTTCGGCTTCGATCTTGAAGGTACTGCCAGGCACAGGCTCGCAGGAACGACGAAGCGAGGAGTTTCACGTGCTGCGCCAAGGGCTTGGCTACGCGGTTAGCGTGTTTGTGGAGAAAGCACCGGAAAGAGGCTTTGCCCTGCTGCGGGAGACCGCTTCTCATTCGGATCCTGATGTGCGTTGGATTGTGAAGGAGAACCTGAAGAAAAACCGGCTTGCCTCACAGTTCCCGGCCGAAGTGCGAAAGGTAGCTGCGATGTTTGGCGACGGGAGACCGTGAGCAGTCCTATACGGTTGTCGGTCCGGCAGCAGGTTTGACATCCGCCCGGTAGTCGAGGAGGACTGGCTGATCACCTTTGAGACGCCAGACAAACCGCTCATTGGCAATTCCATGATCAAAGGTGGTCTCCATTTCCAGGTCCACTTCGGTGCCCTGCCCTGTTGATGCACTTATCAGGAACCCTCGTGAAACGGCTTTCCCCGCCGTGCCCAGCCGGGAGTGGATGTCGGTGAGGTATGCTTTAAAATCTACCCGTGTCCATGCATTTTTCAGTGAGTCGCCGCTTCTGTCATAGATTGCGTCGTACTGTTCTTTGTTCAGAAGGGCGTGGAACTCCTTGACACCTTGCTCCGCGCGCATTCTCGATTGCCCCAGCCCGCACGATGCAAGAAGCAGGGCGCCGAAGGCAATCATAGCGACCCGGACGAAGGTCGAAACTGAGCTCTCAGCGGAGAAGCGGCAGGCGTGCATGCACCACCTCCTCGAGGGTTGTCATGACCTCAGGCACGGACAAGGAATAGCCTTCGCGCACGAGGGTCGTGCAAAAATCTTCATGTGTGCGGCTACCGCGATAGTCGGGCACGCGCAAGGGCATGGCGAGGTATCTCGTGAAGAGGGAAATATCGTTGCTGACAAGCAGGCTTGCCTGGTAGAACAGGAGAAGGCGCGTTCGATAGATCGATGTGCCGAGTATCTTCTTTTCCTTGATGGCGAGGTCCGAGATGCCACGAGGCTCGACGCCGCGAACACCCAGGCCCGCCAAAGCCTCTACGAACCATGAATTGATCTGCGCCGCATATTCCTTATTCCTGAACGGCGAATCCACCGTGGTGATGCACGCAAGGACGATCTGACCAGGGGTAAGGATGACCGTTCCTCCCCCGCCGCGCCTTCTTCGCCATGAGATCCCGTCGGCGGCAAGGCGGTCCAGGAAAAGGTCGGCATCCGGGTTGCCACCCGCTCCGAGCACGGCGCACGTTTCCGTGGGTTCGTAGATTCGCGAGACCGGCCGCCCGGCTCGCTGGAACTCCTCCAGAAGGTCGCCGTTGACTGTGGGCTCCAAGGCTGGCGCGTTCATTGGCCCATTTTCTTTTTCAGCTCATCAAGGGCAGCCTTGGATTCTTCTTCCTTCATGAGGCGGGAAAGGTCGTCCTTCTTCCCGACGATCATTTCGAGCTGGGCAAGCAGGAGGTCCACATCCACCAGCCGGCCTCCTGTCACGCGAAGACGTGCAAGCTTCTCCTCCAGGACCGTGACTTTCGCTTTCAGGTCAGTCAGCTCAGTTTCGAGTAAAGCTTTTCTGTCGCTTACCTCGTCAAGGCGCGCCTGAGCCCGCGCGGCAAGGGTCTCATCCCCTTTTGAGCGTGCAAGCGCCACCCTGCGCGTCCACAAGGCTACGTCTTCCTCGCATACGGCGAGCGCCTTTTCCGTCTGCTTAAGAGTCGTGATGAAGGCAAGAACGTATTCCGACGCTTCCTTTGGGCCCAGGCCTTCGATATCAGTGTCGATCATGATTCACTCTACGATAAGAGTAACACGAGCTGACCCTTGAAGAAACTGCCTTATCGGTTCGCCTGACTGCTCGAAGCGAGAGTGATGTCGACAGGTCGCCAGCGCCGATTTGTTGCGGCCTATATTGTGTTTACAGAACTACGGTCCCACTGGCATTGCCAAGGTCGTGAAAACTATTCGTATCAGAGAAGAAATTGCCACCAGGGGGGAGTCCGGGTTCAAAGGACTTTCGGAGGAAATTAGGGACACGCGTGGCAAGACTGACGAGCTTCTCCCTGCTTGCGGCGTAAGAACCGAACAGGAACTCTCAGCCGTACTATACGATCGTGGACATGCGTCAAAAGACCTCCCCGATATCGAATTGGAGCTACAAGAGCGCATGGCAACGGAAGGAACGACTGACGTAGCGGATGGAGCCGCCGGAGGACGATCCGCCTGCCGGTCTATCAGGAGCGCTGGTTCCTCGTCCCCCTGTGGGCGAACCACACTGATCACGGTCGGGCTCGTGGTTCGGGAGAATCAGCATGTCCCGGTACCATTTATTGGCGTCTTCCTGGATTACAGCTCAGTCTTGGGGATTCAGCTTTTCCGCCTCTTTTACTGTCTTTGCCCAAATCTCACCGGAAATGTTTTTTGCTTCTTGCCTGCTGATTCGAGACGTTCGTCTTCCAATGTCACCCTTTTCTATGCGCCCCGATTCGTGCACTGCAGCAGTCCGTCTTCTGGGCGCTCTATTTCCACCGTACCTAATGCTAGTCGTTTGAAACGCTTCAAGCACGGCGTTTCCATCAAATCCTGGAAATGGAATCAGGTTTACGGCCATTAGAAACAGATCATAATAGACTAGCACAGTTAGCAGCAGAAAGCTAGTCGGACCCGTCAAATGCTCCATTCCAATGAGAGCGATTGCGACGCTGGTTCCAGTGATCAAAAATGCCTGAAATACTACACCTCCGAGTGCGATCGCAAGTTGGTCTCTTCGATAGTCAGCGGCTTCGTGTTCACAGTATCCACCCAGGAAATGGACCACAATTCTGTGTACTCTATATTGCCTCCATAGGCATGCGGCGCCGTGCCCGAGTTCATGAACAACCACTATTGTTATCGATCCAGCAAAGAACAAGATGCCTTTCATGGGAGACTCTATCGCGTACAAAGCCCATACGAGGAGAAGGCAAATGCTCCAATGAAAGCCAATCGGCATTCTGAAGATGTTTACGCTGAACAACACCCGCCTAGGCATCATGTTACGCTCTTTTGACTACAAAGCTTCTGGAAGCGATACGTCCACATAACAATCTCATCCTATTGTTTTGTGACGAAATGTTGAATAGGGCGAAGTTTGGCGGATGGGACATCTCAGCCGCAACTAGACATGCGCTTCCGGCGCCGATGCGATCGTGTTACCAACCCGGTAGTCAGTACTGGACCGGGTTCGTAAGCGTAAACCTTCTCGAAGACTATAGGCGGACATCCGCTTTCCTGCGCGATAGCTTTTGCGAACAAGAGAACCCCTATTGTGGCAAAGATTGATTGACTAACCTCCTCAGTGCCCGGGTTGTTCGCAAGAATTGGCGGTCGTGCCTTCTCCGTGATTGTGGGCTATGGTTGTAGAGTAAGTTCCCTGTAAGATGCATATGCGAGGACGCGAGTGTTTCTAAGTTCGAACGTCTCTAAGGAGAATGGATGAACATTCAAGTGTTCGGCGAGCACGAGCTTGTTGAGCGCATCAAAAAAGGTGAGACGCACTACAGCCACTGCATTTCTATCAGGAACCCTGAACAGGTCATGCCCGAGATCATTCGGAGCGGCTTCCAGAGCATATTGGAACTCAAGTTCCACGATGTTACTCACCCCGATCAGCTTGGACCGATGCAGGCTGGGACGCGGGTACCGGAACTGACGGACGCGACGGCCATTGTTGACTTCTACAACGCGACCCATCTCGTTGCCACGGGGTACACCATCCACTGTTGGCACGGCCATTCCCGTTCGACAGCGGCCGCACTTGCCCTGTTGTATTTGATCCTCGGTTCGGAGCAGGCCGCGGGAGAACGATTGCTGGACATACGGCCAGAGCCAGTGCCGAGTCCAAATCAAAAGTTGGTCGAACACTTTGACACAATACTTGGCACAAGGCTCCTCTTAGTTGCGCAGGAGCTTCTGGGGAAATGGATAGCAAAGCTCAGGCAGGAATTAATAGGCATGCGGCCCATCGTTGAGATCGATGGTCCCATCGAGGATCTTCCTGTCGTCGAGGATGAGGAAAAGGAGCCGGAGGGAGAGCGCCGCCCAGTGAAAATCATTCTGGACACAGACATTGGACCCGATTGCGACGACGCCGGAGCGATTGCTGTTCTTCACGCCCTGGCGGACCTTGGCGAGATTGAGATTCTCGGGATGACGTGCTGCACCTCGTCCAAGTGGGGACCGGCCTGTATTCAGGCAATCAACACCTATTACGGGAGACCCGAGATCGTGATTGGTGCGTACAATAAGCCTGGTGTTCTGGAAGAGGATCGATGGTCGTTGTACAACAAATATATCGCAACCAATTTTCCAAATGCCAAGCGAACGACAGGACTCCTCCAAGCCCCTCCAGCTTACATGGTCATGAGAGAGCTACTTGTTCACAACCGCAACGTAATAATCGTCGGCATTGGACCACTCACCAACCTCGCTGACCTTCTTGATTCGCGCCCCGACTACCATAGCCCCCTGACGGGACGGGCACTGATTGCCCAGTCCGTCGACAAGCTGGTGCAGATGGGTGGGGGATTTCCAAAAGGTGAAGAGTTCAACTTTGTCACGCACCCTACCGCAGCAAAGAGGGTTGTCGAGCGATGGCCCACGGAAATCGTCTTCTCCGGAATGGAGATCGGCGGCAAGCTCTCGGCAGGCGAGCAACTCATGCGAACGCCGCGGACTAACCCTGTGAGAATGGCGTACCAATTGCATACACAGGGATGGATGAAGGCGTTCGCCTTCGACCACACTGCCGTCATCTACGCCGCCCGGGGCGCATTGTACTGGACGCTGTCGAGACGAGGGCTTTGTCAGGTCGGTAGCACAGGCGAAAACTCCTGGCGATCCCGGCCATTCGGAAGGCACCGCTACCTGGTTGCCGAGACGCCTGCAGGCGAGTTGTCATCAATCATCGAGCGCCTCATGACCAGGTTCCCGAAACTGGCTCGACATGAAAAGGATCCGCTTGAGGATGAAGTACTAGTCGAGGAACTTCCCGTCGTCCCCGACGAGAGCACATGAACGGCGACAGTCTTCGACAAAGGTTTCACTGCGCCATAACCGGCAGTGCCCTCGGGGGATGCGACCGGGGAGATCGTGCTCTACAACGCCCACCGCGGCTCGATTAGCCAGGATGACCTGCACCACCTTATCACCAAAAAAGCCCTCAAGCGTTTCATTCGTGAGTTCCCTGAGTACAAGTACAGGGACAAACAATGGTTTCTTATTTTTGGAAGCGACTGGGTTTTTCGAGAGCCTGAATGGGATGTAGGAAAATCCGCAACAGCCGCACGACGATTCATTTGCGGCTTGTAACGCGATCTCTAGTGCGTCCGGAACTCTTCCCCTTGGGCGCTCCATACTTCTTTACAAGCAGTTGAAGCTTTGACGCGATCTCTTTCTGGTCAAAAAGAGTTTCAACCAGATCGCGAACAAACTTGGATGGCTCGACTCCCCTTCTTCGTGCCATCTTCTCGATCTCTTTTTTCAGGGTTCCATTCGAAGTCCACGTCTCAATATGACGTTCGTAAATACAACGTCAATATACTTTGTCAGAAGTCTTTGTAGGCGCATCTCATCAGATGCGATGTACAATACGGCGGGTAGTCGAATAGCAAGAAGGCACTCCTACCGGTAAAGGGTGTTCGGTCTACTTCACTTCCGAGCTACTCCAAAGAACTCCGTGAGTACCGGCGCCAGAATCTCCACGTTCACATCATGGCTTTGACCCTCTAGGATACGGAGCTGCGCGTGCGGAATCGCTTGGCTGAGACCTCGAGCCGTTTCAAGCATGAAGGGATTGGCTGCGCTGCCGCTTATCACGAGCGTAGGCGCGCGTACATGGGCGGCCCGCTCAGCGGGAACAGACAGCTGGCCCATGAGGGCAGTGTGATCGTAGGCGAGTGTCGGTGCGATAGCCTCGAGCATCGCCCACGTCGGGGCATGACGCATGGCTTCAATCTGGGCATCAGACAATCCAAGGTACTTCCTAAACAACGCGACAGCGTCTCCCCGACGACCTTCCGCCAGCAGCGGTCCAAGTTCCTTCAAGTATGTGTTCCATGCAGATTGAGCCTTGGGATCGCCATTGTAGGGAGCTTCATAAAGGGCCAGCTTCTGGACCTTGTCTCCAAGCTTCACGGCCGCTTCAAGAACCAGGGCCGCGCCCGAAGAGTGACCATACAAAAATGCCATTCCGCCGGCTTCATCAATCAGCGCCTCGATATCATCAATCTCGCGTTCGACCGCGTAGGGCAAGGTATCGCCGCTGTCGCCGCGGCCACGACGGTCGTAGTTGAAAACTGTGAACCGGGACGCAAGATGCTTGGACAGAGATGGTCCGGACCAGGATAGCCGGGCGCAAAGTGCGCCGGCTACCAGGATGACCGCGGGTCCCGCACCCTGCTTGTCAAAGGCGATTTTCGTCCCGTCTCGTGAGCTAACTGTATTCATTCCGCCTCCGAACGCAGTCGCGTGGAAGTCGCGGATAATCCGGCATCCTGTCCATCGCACTCATGAATGAAAGGTAGCGACGAAAAGTCTCTCCGGAAACAAACCATAAAGCCCTCCCTGTGCCTACCGATAACGCCCCTACTGTCTATTTGGGACGTCGTTCGCCGGCCTTTGTTTTAGAAAGCAAAAGCGCAGACAGAGGGAGGGCCGAATGAAGACGGTTCTTGCTTTGGATGAAGTTTTTCGGCAATGTCGTAATCAGATTTCGCCTTTTCATTTTCCCCAGGCTTTGTCCAGACTTCCCCGCGACTCTTGTAGGCCTCGATGTAGTCGGGGGAAAGTTCAATCGCCAAGGTCAGATCGAGCAGTGCATGTCGATAGTCACCCTTGGCGGCGAGGGATTTGCCTTTTCCACAATAAGCCCTCGCTTTCTTGGGACTGATTTGAATCGCCTGGTCGTAGTCAGCTATCGCTTTGTCTGCCTCGCCCCCCTGACTCCAAAGGTTGCCACGATCGATAAAGGCGGCGGGTTCCTTAGGGTAGATTTCGATGGCCTTGTTGAAGTCAGTGAGAGCCTTGTCGGGATCCCCGCGAGCAACCCAGATAACGCCGCGCAAAACGTCAACAAAGCCCAACTCGTAGTGGCTTTTTCCATATACGCGAAGCCAGCTTCGCCATAGACCTCTGAAAACTGGGGGGTCACTTGCAATGGCCGCATCGAAATCGTCTATGGCCTTCTCGAAGTTTTTCCGTTTTTCCGAAGACACCATACGTGTCCACGGTCGAATAGAGCCGACTTGGATTTCGGGTCGATCTCGATGGCTTTTGTGAAATCCGTGACCTGGTGCGCCAGCTCATCGAGGCACGTGATGAGCGCTGGAAGCCGGCGCAGACCTCGGGGCCATCTGGCGCACCGAGTCTTCTGCACGGCCGTCCCTTCCGCAGTATTGGCAACGACAGCGCATGGTTTCAGATAATGCGAGTTATCTGACACAGTCTGGGGTGCGTTGGCCTTTTTTCTGCCTTGAATCGACCTTTTTACAACCTGTCCAAAATCTCACGGACCTTCTCAAGCAACTCCCGGGATTTGAAGGGTTTTTGCAAGAAGTTGATGCCCGGGTCGAGCACTCCGTGATGTACAATCACATTTCCCGTGTATCCTGATACAAAAAGCACTCTTGCTCTCGGGTAAGCAAGTAAGAGTCTCTGTGCGAGCTCCTTCCCGCTCATATTTGGCATAACGACGTCGGTCACAAGCAGAGCAATCTCACATTTCTTGGATTCTACAAACCCCAAGGCTTGGTTGCCATTCGGGGCCGCTATCACCGTATACCCGTTGCTTTCGAGCACCATCTGTGTGAAGCGTCGCACCCTCTCTTCGTCCTCCACGAGAAGTATCGTCTCGCTGCCATGCAAAGCGGAGAGCTTTTCGATGTGAGCCGTCGTCGACTGTCTTGTCTCGGCGGTTCGTGGGAAGTAGATCGTGAATGTCGTTCCCTTGCCCAGTTCGCTGTAACAGGTAATGTAGCCGCCGCTCTGTTTGACAATTCCGTACACCGTTGCAAGCCCAAGCCCTGTCCCTTTCCCTTGCTCTTTTGTGGTAAAGAACGGTTCAAATATGTGCGAAAGAACCTCTTGATCCATTCCTTCGCCCGTATCGCTCACAGAAACTCGCACGTACTCACCCGCTAGTGCTCCTGGGTGCTCAACCGCATATTCATCATCCAAGATCCGATTGGATGTCTCGATGGTTAACTTTCCGCCGTCCGGCATGGCATCCCGGGCGTTGACGACAAGATTCATGAGCACCTGTTCGATCTGCCCTGGGTCTGCTTTGACGTCTCCCGCATCTGGCTGAAGGAACGTTTTGATCTCGATATCCTCGCCAACAAGCCGTGCAAGAATCTTTTCTATGTTTTTCACAAGGCTGTTCAGATTGACGACCCGAGGCAGGAGAACCTGCTTTCTGCTGAAAGCGAGAAGCTGGGTCGTTAAAGTGGCCGCTCGATCCGCCGCCTCTGCAATCGCGTCGACGTGCGTTCTCACCGAGCTTCCTTCGTTCAATTGCTGTTTTGCCAACTCACAGTAGCCACTAATAACTGTGAGAAGGTTATTAAAATCATGAGCAACACCTCCTCCCAGTCTCCCGATGGCCTCCATCTTCTGCGCCTGCAACAGCTTTTCATATAGAGCCTTCTCTTCAGTTACGTCCCTGGCATAAAGATCGATGTATCCGCGCATAAGAATGGGAGCGATCGTAAGAATAAACACTCTCTTGCTTTCGCGTACCTCTATCTCCTGGGTCTCCCCGGTAGCCCAGGTTCGGAGAATCGCTGGCAGATGTTCGGCAGATATCGTATTTCCCTGCGTCCCCGTCCAGGATGGCAAGAACGTTCGGCTGGCGGGGTTCTGGTAGAGGATCAAGCCATTAGTTGAGACGCGCATGACGGGGTTGGGATTCTCATCGGGAAACCGGGCAAGATCCTGGATGCGCTCCTCTGCCTGTTTGCGCTCGGTGATATCTTGAATAACTCCATAAACTGTGTTGCTGTCCTTCTCATATTCAGCAATAGAATGAATATCAATGATCTTACCGTCGCTCATCCTTTGTATTTTAAATTCATGATCGTACGGAATGTTTCGTGCTATCAGATCAGCAAGCGCCTTATTTAGCATATTTCTATATTCGGGCAAAGGAAGCCTTTGGATATCCTCTAACGACCTTTTCTGTTCTTCGACTCCGTAAATAATACTCGCTCCTGGCGAAGCAATAATTTGCTTGGTATCGAGATCTAACTGCCAGTTCCCTGTCTTTGCAACCTTTTCAGCACGGGTTAAACGAAACTCGCTCTCCCGCAGGGCTTCCTCCGCCCGCTTACGTTCAGTGATATCGCGGCTGATGCCCACGAGTCCGGTAACCGCGCCGGCGTTATCGAAAATAGGCAACTTGGTCGTCAGGAGACTTCTCGTGTCGCCTGCTGCTGACTGAGAGGGTTCTTCGAAACTTGCCGCGCCTTTGCCCGACTCCATGACTCTCCGGTCATCTGCGCGGTAGCGATCCGCAATCTCCTTTGGGCTGAAATCGTGATCGGTCCTCCCTATCAGCTCTTTTGGGTCGCCCGACCCAAGGAGCTCAGCAAGCGCCTTATTCGCGAGAATAAAGCGAGAGCCCCGGTCCTTCATGTAGATGTAATCAGGCAGATTATTGATCAGGGTCAACAAAAGTGTTCTTTCATGTTCGAGATTCTCTTCGAGCTGTTTTCTTTTAGTAATGTCTCTGACACTGGAAAGGATTGTAGGCTCGCCCCCCATGTCAAAAAGGTGGTTGCTGATTTCCACAGGGATCCTCTGTCCTGTCTTGCTGACAAAGATGCTTTCCCAGACCGCGTGTTTTTCTGCCATCAATCGAGCCACAATCTGCGGCGCACGTGCGGCAGCTTCGGGGACGTCGAGGTCGAGGGGGCTCATGCGAAGGAGCTCGTCACGCGTGTAGCCCCATCGTTCGCAGGCAATATCGTTCACCTCAGTGATTCTGCCTGGCAGCCCGTCTGCTGTGATCCCGTGGACAAAAGCGGCATCACTGATGCTGTTGAAGAGCAAGCGGTAGCGTTCTTCCCCCTTTCTGGTTGCTTCTTCTGCCTTCTTGCGATCGGTGATGTCGCGGGCCACCGCCGTATTTCCCACAATCCTGCCTTCCGCATCTCGGATAGCAGAAATCGTGACCGAGACGTTGATAGGTGAGCCGTCCTTGCGCAGCCGAGTCGTCTCATGCCGCATAACCTGCCCGTTGTTGTGTACCTGCTCTTGGTTGCGGCGCGTTTCGTCTTGAAGATCGCGAGGAACGATCCGGGAAGGCAACCCACCGATCATTTCCTCTGCCTCGTAGCCGTAGAGGCGTTCTGCCCCGGTGTTCCATGAGGTGATCCTGTGGTTCAAGTCCATGCTCATTATGGCATCGTCGGCGGACTCGACGAGGGTTGCCAGCAGCTGGTTTTTCTTTTCCAGCTCTTTTCGCAGGGTGATGTCTCGACTGATGCCAATCAGTCCGGCCGCGCGTCCCGTTTTGTCCAGAAGAGGCACCTTGGTAGTCAGCAACCACCTTAACGACCCAGAGGCGGACACCACAGGTTCTTCGATGTTGTCCATCAGTTGGGCGGTCTCAATTACCATGCGGTCATCGGTGATGAACTTCTCTGCAATCTCTTTCGGAAACACCTCCCTATCCGTTTTGCCAACAATGTCCTTTGCATCGCGTAGGCCTACAGCATTCGCGAACGAGCGATTGACGAACACAAAGCGGCCTTCCCGGTCTTTCTGGTAGATGAGGTCTGGTATGTTATCAATCAGCATTTGGAGAGGAAGACGTTCCGACTCCAGCATCTGCTGCTCCTGATGTGAGGCGGATGTGTTCGATTTCTCCCCTTGGATGTTTCTCTCGTCTTTTCCGTTTTCGACAGTCATCGTTCTCCTCCGTCAGTCCACAGGGATGGGACTGCACGTTGTTCACATGACTGCAACCAGTATTTCTAAATTGCTGCCACAATCTTACCGTATCCCGACGCACCGTCAAGCCAGAAACTAACGGAACTCGAACCCCTGTTTGCAAGGGGCCAGCAAGAAGGCGCTGAAAAAGCGCCCCCGAATGGAATTCGGGGCCTTCCGTCCGATGGGGCAGCAGGAAAGTTTCGGTGACTACGCCAGAGCAGAGCCTTGCGGTAACTTATTTGCGTCTCGTATAGAATGCTTGCTTTGCGTAAAGGTTGAGAGCCGATTCTTCAGTCGCAAAGATGGTGTAGGGATGCGGTTTGAACAAACTTCATGAAAGCGCGGCACCGGCTAGCATCCAGATGTTCCGCGAGGCTCAAATAATGCATCAGAAACGGCACCCTTTCGCAAAGAGTTCCACGACAGTACGTCCGTAGCAAGAGCTTCAGGACACAACTGGCCGACAACAGCTAATGCAGCGATATGCTGAGCTAAGCAGAATGCAGAGGATTTTTCGCAATGCCGATATCGGACTCGGCCCGGTATTCTGGAGACACTGATCGGAAAACTTAATGACGTCCGTCCAATTCCTCTTTTCCAGATTCTTCCATAGATGCTGCCGCGGATCATCTTGATTTTCAGAAAAACCAACGCAAACTATCGAGACGGCTAAAGTGCAACAAATGCGTGTTTCACAATTCCGTTTCTGCCTTATCTGAGAGAATACTCCGTGAAGGCGATGATTCCAATCTTTCTAACGCACGCGAATATTCTACACTGCCGCGAAGTAGATATATCCCTCACAGTTGGAAGTCGCCCAAGCCTGGGAAGGACATGCTGCATTAGGGGACAGAGAGCTCCTGAGGCACGGCAACCCGGCCGGTCAGGTCTTTCTTCGAGTCTTTTCTCGGCGCCGCGGCGGAAGTGCTTTCTCGACCTCGATGCCGAAGATCGCCGCAATGTCTTTCTCCGCGATCCTGCGGCCTGTTCCGCTCCCCACCGCGGCCTGGACGGCGGTCTCGGCGTGCGCATCCACCAGCTCCTCGTGATCGACCCCCCGCAGAAGGAAGAGCAGCTCCGGCCTCTCATCGAGCCGTGCGCCGACGCCGTAGAGTGCTGCGGCCACATGCTTACACATCACAGCCCAGTCAGGGCAGGTGCAAGCCATGCGGATCTCCCGCGGAGCGGGAAAAAGGCCCTTCTGGCGATCAGTTACCACTTCCATGACGCCGCCCGAGAGCCGACCCTGAAGCAGGTCGAGCAGTGAGCTTATCCGTCCCGTGCACAGCTTCTTAATGCCCTTCCATGCGGACTTCGCCAAGGGCTCGATCTCGATGGTCACTGTGTACAGAAAGCTTCCCTGGACGTTGGCACGTATCAAACCGCGCTTAATTTCCAGGTGGCATACCGAGCCGTTCCTGACATACGTCCTTCCGCGGGGAAGCCGGTTTTCGAAGTCGCTGAAAGACTCGAGGTGATCACACCAGGCTTTTCCCCAGAACGTCCGCGCGATGAGCTTTCCATCGATGTGCACGGGCTGGACCGCCACGCCAGTGTCGTGCATCTTCGCGATCTCCCGCTCCGCGCGGCTTCTGCGCTCCCGAACGGGTACATAGCGCTGAAAACCATACGCCATACTTCTTCCTATTCCACTCGCGCCCGCTCGATGTCAAGGGCTACAGTGGCGAGGAGCGCTTCATTACTCAATTCGGTGAGAAGCGTCTCGCCGCCCTCCTCGAGAAGGTCGCGGGCAAGGGAAGTCTTTTCCTGGATAAGGGCATCGATCTTCTCCTCCACTGTGCCCCTGCAGATGAATGTGTGCACTAGCACATTTTTTTTCTGGCCGATGCGAAACGCTCTGTCCGTTGCCTGGTTCTCCACGGCGGGGTTCCACCACCGGTCGAAGTGGATAACATGAGAGGCCGCGGTCAGGTTCAGTCCAGTTCCGCCGGCCTTCAAGGAGAGAACGAAAAACGGAGGGCCGTCTTCCGCCTGAAACGCCTCCACGAGCTTCTGCCGTTCCCTGACCGGCGTCTGCCCGTGAAGCACGAGCCCCGAGCGGCCGAAAAGCACCGCTAGGCGCGCGGCAAGAGGTTCCGTCATCTCCCGAAACTGTGTGAAGACGAGAACGCGGTCCTGCCGGGAGGCGATCTCCTCCGCAATCTCCGCGAGACGCGCGAACTTTCCGCTTTCTTCAGGAGCCCAAGCGCCGTCGCCGCGAAAGTGTGAGGGATGGTTGCATACCTGCTTCAGCTTCAGGAGCGCCGCAAGGATCAGGCCGCGTCGCTTCATCCCCTCCTGGACCTGGAGGTCTTCCGCCAGCTCGTCCACGATGCTCTTGTACAGGAATGCCTGCGCCTTGGTGAGACCGCAGTATGCCGGAACAACCGTCTTGTCCGGCAGGTCCGAGATGACGAGTTTGTCCGTCTTCAAACGTCTCAGGATGTACGGACGGACGAGGTTGCGTAGCGGCGCGAACCTCTCCCCGCCTGCTTTTTCGAGAGCCTTTGCGAACGCCGTGAACCGGGAAAGAGAGCCCAGGAGCCCGGGGCTGAGGAAATCGAAGATCGACCAGAGGTCGGAAAGCCGGTTTTCCACCGGGGTCCCCGTCAGGGCAATCCTTGCGCGAGCGTGGAGTCGCTTCACGGCCTTTGTCTGACGCGCGGCGGGATTCTTGATCGCTTGTGCCTCGTCAAGCACAAGGAGCGTCCAGCGCTGCTCGTGCAGATTCGGCAATCTGAGCACCATTCCGTAAGAGGTCAGCACGAGGTCGAGCTCGGGCAGCAGCGCCGCAAGCTCCTCCGGTGTGGGCGTCTTTTGGAAGGAAGGGTGGAGATAGAGGGCTCGAAGGGAAGGGGCGAACCTTTCGATCTCCGATTTCCAGTTGGCCAGCAGGGACGCGGGCAGCACCAGGAGGGAGGGTCCCGCTTTCTCCTTGCGCAGGAGCAGGAGCAGGGCCAGCACCTGCATCGTTTTCCCAAGCCCCATGTCATCCGCAAGGCATGCCCCGAGCCCCAGGCCGGTGAGCAGACGCAGCCAACCGACGCCTGTTTCCTGGTAGCTGCGCAGCGTAGCTCTCAGATCTTTTCGGGCCAGGGGGACATGGTCAGGCTCCGGCGACCGGAGTTTCTGCAATAGGTCCCTCAACCACGTCCCAGCTTCGACGAAGGACCAGGCCGCGACGTTTTCGCGCTCTGCCGCGTTTAGGTCCGCGGGAGCACCCGCAAGCAGTCGCATCCCCTCCACGAATGAGATGCCGCCGTGTGCGGCCTCTTCCTGCACGCTTTTCCAGTGCTCGAGGGCTTCGGTGAGCTTTGTCTTATCGACCTCTACCCACTGGCCCTTCAGAAAGACGAGGCCTTCGCTTCCCGCAAGAAGCTTTCTGGCTTCCGACTCGGTGAGTCTGGCATCGCCTACCACCATCTCTACCCGGAAGTCCAGAAGGGAATCCACGCCAAGCAAGGAGCGCTCCTCGGACCCGATCCTCACTGCCACCTGCGGCCGGCTCCGCCGCGACCACCAGTTCGGCACGCGAACAAGGAGGCCGCTTTCCTCGAAAAGGGGTATGTCATGAAGAAAGCGATAGGCGATGTCGGGTGTCCAGGCCAGGGGATGATAGATGTCGCCGGAATCCACCAACTCCCGGATGAGCGCGCTTCTCTCGGAAGCCCGCTGGACCGGCGTGAGCAAGTGGATCAGTGCTTTGCGATTGCGCTCGCCGGCAAACTCCTCCAACGCCCGCCCCAAGGGCTGGTAACGGATGCGGGTGGGGTCGGTGAGTCGCGGCGCATAGGTTGCCAGAAAGGCGAACGGGCAGGACGGATCCTTTTTGTTCTCAGCGAGGTGAAAACAGACACGCCCGACCTGGCGCCATAAGGGCGCTCTTGCGGCGAGGAGCTTTTCCAGGCCTCCCGCGGACTCCGCCTGACGGCGCACCCACTCATCCAGCGCGCTCCAGAGTTCGGCCAGGCCTTCGACGGTCAGGTATTCTGCCCCGGGCATGGGAGGCGCTGACAACAGGAGCGCCATCATGTCGTCCGGCGGTGGCTGGGGGATTGGGTCCAGGAACTCGGTTCCCGCAGGCGTGTGGCAGACTTCCGCGAGGTAGCGTGCGGCGAAGTCTCTCCAGTAGGCGAACTGTGCCGGAAGGCCTCCGCTCACGGGATGAGCGGCGAGCTGGAAGAGCCCTTCGGCTCTACCAGCGCGAAATGCCTCCAAGACGCGGCGAAGGGCGGGGCCGTGCTGCTCGATTGCCTTGGGGTGAGCGGCGGCGACGAGATGGCCTGCGGGCGTAATACGAAGGAGGACGGGGGATTGCTGTTCGGACATTATCTCAACTGGCAGCCAATCCTGCGCTCAAGTCCGGGGAGACGATGGTGGCCTGGCCCTTTCTTCCTTTACTTACGATGCGAACGAGAAATGTCTGTTTTGTCTCAGCCGGCTCCTGCAGGATCGTCCCAAGGCTCTCGTTCCGCCTCAGCGCGTTGATGGTTTTCATTGCTATCCTCTAGGAAACGCTATGCTCAACGCTATACATTTTAAGCGCTTGTTTGTATATGCACCCGAACGGGCCGAAAAGGGTTGGCCTGCTTTGTCGCGGATAACCCTCAAGATTGACGCAGCACCACGCTTCCGAAAGCAGCCACAGTCGATATCTTTCAAAAAAGGAGGGCAAAAAAGATGCCGAAGAAAGACTTCAAATCTGTGGACGAGTATATCGCGACCCACCCCGATGACGTTCAGGCCGTGTTGCGGCAGGTTCGCAGTGCGATCCGCAAGGCGGTTCCCGACGCCGAGGAAGTCATCAGCTATCAGATCCCTGCGTACAAATTAGCCGGCGGCATGGTGCTGTGGTTCGCGGGCTGGAAACAGCATTATTCGCTCTATCCGGCAAACGATCGCCTTGCGAAGGAGCTCAAGAGCGAACTTGTGCCATACAAGATCAGCAAAGGCACGATCCGCTTTCCGCTTTCTGAGACAGTCCCGGCGAAGTTGATTGGACGGATTGCAAAGTTCCGTGCCCAGGAAGTTGCCCAGAAGGAGCAGGTTGCATACAGGCGCTGAAATAGTTATCCTCCGGGCGTGTGATTCACTCTCCCAATGATCCTATTGCCGCCCTGGCAACCCCGATGGCATCAAGCGCCCTTGCAGTCATCCGCGTTTCGGGAGAAGGCTCCCTCCAGCTTCTTTCCAAGGTCGTGAAAGGCGGTCGGCCCGCGAACGAAAGACCGGGCAACACCATCAATCGCTGCATTATGAGGGACGGTGACGAAGACGTGGATGAGGTCATGCTCGCGGTCTACAGGGCTCCGCGAAGCTACACGGGGGAAGACAGCGCGGAGATTATCTCTCACGGCAGCATTCCCGTCATCCAGCGGCTGCTTTCCGTTCTGACCCGCTGCGGTTTCCGGCTCGCTGATCCGGGGGAGTTCACGCAGCGCGCATTCTTGAACGGGCGGATGGACCTCACACGGGCGGAAGCGGTGAATGAGATCGTCCGGGCTAGGACGGACAGGGCCAGGGCGCTTGCCTTACAGCGGCTCGGTGGCGCAATCGCGGCCCGGATAAAAGCAGCTCGGGAGGGGCTCGTGGAGCTTCGAGCTGGTCTGGAAGTCGCCATCGACTACCCTGACGAGGTGCATGAAGGTGACGGTTTGAGTGCAACTGCGCTTGGCAAGGTCATTGCCCTTCTGGAGGGGTTGACGCGCACCTATCGACAGGGCCGCATCTACCAGGAGGGAGTGACCGTGGCCATCGCGGGGGCCACGAACTCAGGAAAGTCCAGCCTTTTCAACGCGATGCTTCGCCAGGAACGCGCGATAGTCTCCGAGGTGCACGGCACAACGCGGGACTGGTTGGAAGGGTTGGTCAGCCTGGAAGGCATTCCCGTGCGGCTTTTCGATACTGCCGGGTTGAGGGACACGGCCGATCCGCTGGAAGCCGAAGGAATGCGAAGGACCGAGCAGGTCCTCTCCGGCGCCGACGTCGTGATCTACCTCGTGGATTCCACGCGAGGAACAAATGTGACGGACGACGCCCTCCTGGCGCGCCATACAGGTCCCGTGATTCGGGTCTGGAACAAGGTCGACCTTCCCGGCGGCTCTGCGCCGCACGGCTTCATTCCCCTCAGCGCGACCACCGGCGAGGGTCTTCAGCGTCTGGAGGCCGAGGTTGCCTCCTCGGCCCTGGGCGGAGCGCCCGATGATTCCGGCCAGCCGCTGATCGATTCGCTGCGACAACGCGACCTGATCACACGAGCGCTGGCCGCGCTGGGGCGGCTGCGCGACGCGGGCGCTCAGGGCGTGTCGGCTGACCTCCTTGCCGTGGACCTCGCGGATGCTATGGATGCGCTCGGGGAAATCACGGGGGAGGTTACAACGGCTGAGATTCTTGAGCGGATGTTCGCGAACTTCTGCGTCGGGAAGTAGGAGATCAAGTCATGGGCGGCCGCACGCACGCTGACTCGGACTTTGACGCCATCGTCATTGGCGGCGGGCATGCAGGGATCGAGGCTGCCCTTTCGGTCGCACGGCTCGGTTTTTCTACGGTCCTCATAACGCAGAACCTCGACGTCATTGGCAGGATGTCGTGCAACCCCGCCATCGGCGGGATTGCCAAGGGGAACCTCGTCCGCGAGGTGGATGCCTTGGGCGGCCAAATGGCAAAGCTCATCGACGCCACAATGATTCAGTTCCGAATGCTGAACGCCAGCCGGGGTCCTGCTGTACAGGCCCCACGCGCGCAGGCGGACAAGCACGCGTACGCGGCTCTTGCAAAGCTCACGCTGGAGCAGCAGAAGGACCTCTCGCTTTTCCAGGATACCGTCGTGGACCTCGTCACGGACTCCAGTGGGGCGGCTATTCGGGGAGTCATGACGGAACGGGGGCGAAAGATTCTCGCTCCCTCGGTGGTCCTTACCACGGGAACTTTTATGGAGGGAAAGCTCTTTATCGGCGAGTGGAGCGCCTCCGGCGGACGGCTCGGCGAGCCCGCCGCAATTGGGCTGGGCACAAGCTTGCGGCGCCTCGGGTTTGCCGTCGGCAGGCTCAAGACGGGGACCCCCGCGCGGGGGCTCCGCAGCTCGCTTATCCCCGAGAGGATGGAGCTGCAGCAGCCTGATCCGGTTGTTCTGCCCTTTAGCTTTTCCCATGAAACGGTTCAGAGGCCCTCCGTCCCGTGTTTCATTACCTACACCACCGCGGAGACGCATCGCATCATCCGTGAGAACATGAGCCGATCCCCTCTCTATGGAGGAAAGATCGTGGGCAGGGGCCCGCGGTACTGCCCGTCTATCGAGGACAAAGTGGTGCGCTTCCCGGCTCGGGAGAGGCACCAGGTCTTCGTAGAGCCCGAAGGGCTCGGCACCGAAGAGGTGTACCTCAACGGCGTCTCCTCCTCACTGCCCGAGGACGTCCAGGAGAGGTTCCTCCACAGCATTCCCGGACTTGAGGAACTGGTGATCTCCCGGCCAGGCTATGCGGTGGAATATGACTTCCTCTTCCCGACGCAGCTCTTCCCCAGTCTGATGACGAAGAAGATAGATGGGTTGTTCGTCGCTGGGCAGACAAACGGCACGTCCGGCTACGAGGAAGCCGCCGCTCAGGGAATCGTTGCCGGCATCAACGCGGCACTGCATCTCCAAGGGCAGGAGCCGCTCGTTCTTTCCCGAGCGGATGCGTATATCGGCGTCCTTATAGATGACCTTGTCACGCTCGGCACCGAGGAGCCGTACCGTTTGTTCACATCGCGCGCAGAGCATCGGCTGTCTCTGATGCACGACACAGCGGACATCCGCCTCGTTCCTAAGGGGCGGGCGGTGGGGCTTCAGGATGACGCGGCGTCGGACAGACTTGCCCGGAAAATCCAGGGTATCGAGGAAGCGCGCGAACTTCTTCGCAGGCGCAAGGTTGCCGCGGAAGACGTGGCCAGCATGCCGGAGTTGGAGTCGCATAAAGGAAGGAGCTTCGAGCAGGCGCTGCGGGACCCGCGCGTCACGATTGTCTCCCTGGCGGTGCTCGACGCGGGGCTGGCAGCCGCGGAGAGCTCGTGGCTTGCGCTCGCGGAAGCCGGCGTCAAGTATGAGGGCTATATAGCGCGGCAGGAGGAACAGGTGGGTCGATTCCTGCGCATGGAGGAAAAGGTGATCCCTCGGGATTTCGACTGGGACGCGCTGGCCGGCGTTTCCTCGGAAGCAAAGGAAAAGCTCAAGCTCATCAGGCCCATCTCTGTCGGCCAGGCGTCCCGCATATCGGGCGTGCGGCCACCCGACATCGCTATCCTTATGGTCTGCTTGAAGCGCGATACACGCCAGGCCAGCTCGTGAGTGCGCTGCCAGAGCCCTCAGGTGCCCCGGCAGAGCCCCTCCGGGAAGGACTCCGCCAACTCGACGTTCCCGCGCCGCAGACGGTGGAGCGTCTGCTAGACAAATACCTGGATGAGATCGAGCGATGGAATCCCCGGTTTGGATTCGTCAAGGCAGCCAACCGCCAGGAGCTCATCGTCAAACACGTGCTTGATTCCCTGGCGGCCTGGCCCCAGGTCAAGGCCGAGCTGAAGGGAGGGGCCGTACTGGATGTGGGATCCGGAGCGGGCTTCCCGGGCATTCCCCTTGCAATCGCTCTTCCCGACGTCCCTGTCACATTGCTCGAGCGTTCGGCAAAGAAGGTGTCCTTCCTTCGCACATGCAAGGCGTTGCTCGGACTGGCTCGCGTGGAGGTTGTCCACGGGGATCTTGCCGACGCCTCAAGGCTGCCGTTTGACGTCGTCACGTTCCGTGCTGTGGCTCCCGTTGCGAGGTTTCTTGATGATTCCCGGCAGAACAGTCTCAGGTTTCAGGCGATTATTGCTTATAAAGGAAGAGTTGAGCGAGCCAACGCCGAGATCGACGACGTTCGACGCTCGAGGGGAGACATTTTCCGGGCGGAAGTTGTTCCCGTGAAGGTGCCGTTTCTTGGGGAGGAACGTTGTCTCGTCGTCCTGCGGACCTCGTGCGGGGATGATCGTTATTGACAAACCGGTTTACGCAACATAGACTCTTGGATGGAGGAGAGCCTGCGCACGTGAGCGATTCGACCATCGGCATCAAGATAGCTGACGGTTCCTACTACCCCGTTTTGGAGAAAGGCTTCACCGGCAGGAAGAAACTCACCGTCACCACTGTCAAGGATAACCAGGAAAAAGTCCAGATCGACCTTTACCGCGGCAACGGCGAAAGGGTCGAACAGCCCAGCTACATCGGAAGCCTCATTGTAGAGAACATCCCTCCCGCCCCCCAGGGCGAGCCGGAGATAGAGCTTTTCCTCGGCATCAACCCAGACGGCGAGTTGTCCGCGGAAGCAAGTGACCGGCGCACGGGTGAATCCCAGAAGTTCTCTACAACTCTGACCAGGCTCACCGAGAGCGAGCTTTCGGAAGCTCCTGAGTTCGAGGTCGAAGAGGAAGACAGGACCGTTTCTTCCTCCACCTATGAGGAGACTCCCATCACTGGCGAGAGCTACAAGGTGGGAGCATCGGACCGCAGACAAGTGAACTTGGAGCGCGAGAAACGCGGGCCGAACCTTCTGCTTCTTATCCTCTTCGTCCTCCTCGGCGTCATCCTCGTTGCTGCCATTGCATACTTCATCTATAGGAGCGTTCGCGGCCCCGAGACACCTCCTCTTTCGGCCGGGGGAAACTCGCCTTCCGCGGCAGTGGCGCCTCCCCAGCCCGTGGTGCCCGCGCAACCCGCGACACCCGAGGTACAACCGGGCATTCAAACCCAGCAGGGCAGCGGCGGGCAGGCGTCAGTCAAGACTTCGACGGGAGAAGCCGCCGTTGTTGCCAAAGGCGGCGTCACCTACAGGATCAAAAGGGGCGACACCCTTTGGGACATTTCTGCCACCTATTATCGCAACCCCTGGCTATACCATAAGCTTGCCAGGGCCAACGCCATCCGAAACCCGGACCTGATTTTTGCGGGATCGCGGCTCTATATTCCTGAGCGTTAGGGCCTTCGTCGCTCTCCTCGCAGTCCTTTGCACAACCGTTGCGTGCGGTCCCCGCCGGGTGTGGGGTTACCCCTCGGACGTGCTCTCCCTCCGGCTTTCCACCGCGCGCTACGCCATCCTTGCCAGTGTGGACTTCTCCACCCAGGACCCTTCCCAGGCCCTTTCCCTTTCCCCGGGCGCGCCGTACTACCTGTCCTATGTCTTCGATTCCCTCAACATGCCCGACCAGGCTTTGAGAATGCTCGAGCTGGCATGGGCGCGGTGTCCTGACCCGTGGAAGCGGGAAGCAGGAGTGCTCTTGGGCCAGAGGTACAACGCTGGCAAGAGCTGGCTCCAGGCAATTCAGGTCGCACGGCACATCCTTTCCACGCAGCAGCCACCCGATGTCGAGCAGCGCGCGCGGCGCGTGCTCGTGGAGGCGCTGTACTGGACACAGCAGGACCAGGAAGCCCTGCAGCAGGCGGACCTCCTCACGAACCCCGACGCGGAAGTTCTCCTATTCCGCGGCGTCAGCTCCTTGCGCCTAGGTCTCCCTTCCGCCCATGACCTGATAATGCAGCTCTTCCTCCGCGAGCGCGTCTCAGCGCTCCATGCGAGGTTCTTCACGTTTCTTACGGGCGCGCCTCGGTACGCGGAGGGCTTCACGGACCTGGAAAAGGATCTCATCGCGGCCAAGAACGATATGTTCCTCGGCGACTGGCAAGCAGGAGTTCCGTTGATGGAAAGCGCGCTCTCCGGGCTGGAGCCGGCCACGACCGCCGCGAGCTCCCTCGTGGCTGACTTGGCCGTCGCCTACCAGTCCTCAGGGAGGCAGTCGGAGGGAGTCCGGTTCCTCCTCGGAGCCTCGGCGCGGCTTACGGGCCGGGCACGGGCTGACGCCCTGGAGCAGGCGGGAAGGATCTACCGGCGGCTCAGGGCGTATCCGGATGCTTTTGCGACGCTGCGCTCGGCTCTTGCCGCTTCGGCGGACGCGGACCAGCGAGATAGGGAGCGCTGGTACATCGTGGACATGATGATCAAGGAAAGGTCGCTTGACGCGCCGGCCCAGATTGACAGGGAAATGTCGTCCTCAAGCGACCCAGGCGTTTTTTCAGACCTGCTCGATGACTGGATATCGGACCTCGTGGGCGGCAGGAAATGGAAGCCCTTGCTCGGCCTGTGGGGGGCGGTCCGGGCCCACGGGCCGCAGGACGTTCAGGCGCGGCTCGCGTATATCTTGGGACGAGCCGGGCAGGAAGGGCTCATTCCGTCTGGCGTGCTGTCCGCAGACCCCCGCGATTTTCTTCGAAAAGCCGCCTCGCTGGACGCGGACGGCTACTACGGGTTGATGGCGTCCTGCGTCCTGGGCGAGGTGCCGCAACAGGTAAAGCCGGGCGCCGCGGAAGCCGCTCCCCAGAGTGCGCCCGCGCTCGACCCTTTCATCACAGGCTTTCTCCCGTTCGGCCTCTTCTCCCAGGCCTATCAGAAGCTGGTGGAAACCAGGAAGAGCCTTAGTGACGCTGGGCTGCGGGAAGCAGCACGCCTTATGGCGGAGGTCGGGGACTATGCGAGCTCCATGCACCTCATAGGCATGCTGGCGGCACGCCGCTCCCTGACTCTCGAAGAGTTGGAGATGGAGTATCCCCGAGCCTTCAACACCGTGATAGACGATCTTTCCGTGACGAGCGGGGTCAAGGATTCCGTTTTGTACGGGCTCGTGCGGGAGGAAAGCTATTTCGACCCTGACATCGTTTCCACCGTTGGCGCCGTGGGGCTCAGCCAGCTCATGCCAGCCACCGCGGAGGCGGTTGCGCGCCGTCTGCACATCGTTGAGCCTGACCTTCGCGATCCCTCGGTCAACCTCGCCATTGGCGTGCGTCATTTCCAGGAGCTGCTGAAGAGCCTGAACAGCCTTCCCAAGGCGCTGCTTTCCTACAACGCCGGGCTGACAAGGGTGAGAGTTTGGGAGAGAGCGGCCGGGAAGCTGCCTGACGACTTGTTTGTGGAAACCGTGCCCTTCGAGGAAACACGGAAATACGTACGCAAGATCCTCGTTTCTGCGGTGATGTATGCGTGGCTCTACGGGAGCGAAGATCCGCGCGACGCGGCGCTTTCGTTCTTCGGCCTGAAGTAGGGCTTCGGCCGCGCTACTCCTCGAGGCCGGGGATCTGCACATCCTCCCCGTTGTACCACTTGTCGAATAGGTCTTTCTGGATTACCGCGACCTTGGCGAGCATCTTGGAGTGCTCCTGCCCGCAGTACTGGGAACACAACAGGTCCGATATCCCGATGTCAGTGGCCTTGAACCACACCTTGTTGTGCATCCCTGGCACCACGTCCTGCTTGATTCTATAGTGCGGCACGAAGAACCCGTGTATCACGTCCAGGGACTCCAGGGTGAGCACGACATTAACTCCCTGCGGAACTACGAGGTCCCCGCTTTTCATCCCGTTGGGATACTGAAACAGCCACGACCACTGGCGGGCGATCACAGTCACTTGCATACCGTCCGCCGGCGGCGTCCTCAGGTATTCGAATCCCTTGTACGCATAGAAGAACATCGGGAGGACGATCAGCGTGGCGCCGATGATCCACACGGTCTCCAGAAGGGCGTTCCCCGATATCGCAGCGGGGTGGGGGTTGCGCGACCTTCGATAGCGCACGATAAAGAAGATCATAAAGAACAAGATGAGGACTAGGAGCAGGACGCAGATTGCGAGGATGAAAATAAAAGGATCGTTGACTGCTGCTTTGGTATCGCTGATCATTCCTTCCTCCGCCTACCGGAACAGCACATCAGTATAGGTCAGCCCGATGAAGATCGTCAGGACGCAAACGGCAATCGGCACAAGGATCTTTAACAGCAAGCGTTTCTCGAAAAGCAGATTCATGAAGTACAGGAGCACGAGCGTCGACTTGATGGCTGCGATGGCCAGAACGATCAGGATGCCGACTCGGCCGAAGTTGAGGCTGGCTGATGTCACGGTGATCGCCGTCAGGAGAACGAGGCCCACCCAGACCAGGATGTAGCGCGGATACGTCACGCGTCTTCCTCCTCAGGAGATCAGATAGAAAAGGGGAAACAGGAAGATCCAGATGATGTCCACAAGGTGCCAGTACAAGGCCCCGTTTTCCATAATGTTGATGCGGTCCGCGGTGACCTTGTCGCGCAGCACAAAGTTGAGCACGAAGGAAAGGATCGCCATCCCGATGATGACGTGCAGGGCGTGCAGTCCCGTCATCACGAAGTAAAGACCGAAGAACAGGATGAAGCCGTGGGGCTGGCTTTCTAGGAACTTCGCCCCCGGGTACAGCCCATGCTCGAACTTCGCCGTCCATTCGAAGGACTTCACCACCAGGAATGTGAGCCCCAGGGCGATGGTGGCTCCGAGGAAGATGGCCGCGCGTCGCTTGTTCCGCTTTACGTGGAGGGAGTGCAGCGCGACAACAACAGTGAGGCTCGAGGTGAGCAGCACTAACGTATTCAGCGTGCCGTCAAATCTGCTCAGCTCCATGGACCCGGCATGAAAATCTCCCGGGTTTTTGTACCGGTACATCGAGTACAGGAGGAACATCCCGCCGAAAAGGAGGATTTCCGAGAGCAGGAAGAGCCACAGACCGACCCGGGCCTTGACCCCTTCCTCGTGAACTTCAACGCTTTGACTGTGGCTGCTGCTCATGCTTTTCCTTTGCGCCGTCGCCGTTTCCGTTGCCATCGCTTGTGCGGTCAGGGAAAATATATGGTCCGTGCGTGACCACGGGGGTCTCTGCGAAGCTGTGCTCTGCCGGCGGGGAGGAGATCTGCCATTCCAGCGTCGCGCCTCCCCAGGGGTTGTCCTCCGCCTTCCTGCCGCGGAAAAGCCCATGGAGGAGGTTGCCGAACATCAGCGCCAGCCCGCCGACCATAATCCATGATCCCCAGGTGGCGATGCGCTGGAGGTCGGTGAACTGGGGAAGGTAGGAGTAGTAGCGCCTCGGCATGCCCGCCCATCCGAGGATGAGAATCGTCATATAGAAGACATTGAAGCCCACAAAAAGGACGATGAATGCGACGACCGCGGTTTTTTCGTTGTACATCTTCCCGAACATCTTCGGGAACCAGTAGTGCAGCGCCGCGAAAAGGCCAAACCCCATGCCTCCGAAGATCACATAATGGAAGTGGCCGACGACGAAATACGTGTCGTGAGTGTGGACATCCGTGGAGAGGGCTCCCAGGATCAGCCCCGTGAGCCCGCCAATGGAGAAAAGGGCGATGAACCCCAGGGCATAGAGGAACGGCGCGTCCATCTTGATCGAGCCTTTGTACAGGGTGGCAACCCAGTTGAACACCTTGATGGCGCTGGGCACAGCCACAAGGAACGTGAGAAGGGAGAATATGACCCCGGCGGTGTTGCTCTGGCCGCTTACGTACATATGGTGACCCCAGACCAGGGAGCCGACGCTCGCGATGGCAAGGCTCGAGAAGGCAATGGTCTTGTATCCGAAGATGTTCTTGCGGGAGAAAACGGGGATGATGTCCGAGATGATCCCCATGGCGGGCAGGATCATGATATAGACGGCCGGGTGCGAATAGATCCAGAACAGGTGCTGGTAGAGGAGCGGGTCACCGCCTTTGGTCGGATCGAACACCCCGATGCCGAAGAATCTTTCCACTAGGATCAGGACCATCGTGATCCCGATCACCGGTGTGGCCAGGACCTGGACCCACGCGGTGGCGTAGATTCCCCAGATGGAAAGGGGCAGGCGGGAGAACTTCATGCCTGGCGCTCGTTCCATGTGGACCGTTGTGACGATGTTCAGCCCTGTGAGGATGGAGGACATACCCAGGATGAAGACGCCGAAGACAGCCCAGGGCACGTTCACGGTGGTGCGGAGGCTGTAGGGAACGTAGAACGTCCAGCCGGTGTCTGCGGGGCCTTTCCCAGTGAGAAGCGAGACCAAGAGAATGAACGCGCCCAGGATGTACAGGTACCAGGTGAAGAGGTTCAGCCGCGGGAAGGCCATGTCCTTCCCGCCGATGAGGATGGGAAGGAAAAAATTGCCGAAGATCGTCGGGATGGCGGGGATCACGACGAGGAAGATCATGATCACTCCGTGCAAGGTGAAGATCTGGTTGTAGCGCGTGCCGGTGAGGAACTTGCTGTCCGGCGAGAGCATTTGGATGCGCATCAGGACCCCGAGGATCACCGCGACGCTGAAGAAGGTGAGGATCGGAACCAAGTACAGCGTACCGATCCTCTTGTGGTTTGTGGATGTGAGAAAGCCGCGGAGCCCCGCCCGCTTTCCCTCGTTGGTGTACCACGGGTAATGGTTGTGCGGGTGAGCGACGCCCCCGCCGTGCTCGTCCATTCTGTTAGGTCCTCCTGCCTATTTCCATCCCTGCGCCTGGATGTAGGAATACATATTTTCGGCGTCCGTGTCGCTGAGCTGGTCCGCGGGGAACGCAGGCATCTGTCCCGCCGTGCCGTTGGGCATCACCGGGTTCCGAATGAAAGTGACAAACGCGTCCTGCGTGGTCAGCTGCTTGGCGCCCTTCAACGGCAGCTCCGGCGCCACCACGTTCGCGCCGCCGGGATGGCAGGCGGCGCAGTTTGCCGCGAAAAGCCGCGCCCCGAGGCGAGCCGCCGATGGCGCCGCCTGTGCGCCTGTTGACCCGGCTCCCGCCGCCGCTCCTCCCGTAGCCGGGTTGGCCGGAGCAGCCGCTTCCGTGGCCGGCTGCGAGCCTGCCCAGTTGCCGTACACCAAGCGCGCTCCAAACCAGCCGAGTCCCACGACGCAAACAACAGCGAGCGCGTAGATCACCATCATGGGTGCACTCCTGACCTTGACCTCGGACCCAAGGATAATGCCCGCCCCGAGCAGGAGGAGCAAGCAGGTTGCCAGGATCATCTTCATCTTGATGGGCGGGATCAGCGCTCCCTTGAAAAAGTGCATCCAGTCCATCACCCCCAAGAGAATGGTAGGAAAGACGAAGATGAACGCGAGGATGGAGACATGGCGAGCGGTCAGGTACAGGTTCTTCTTCTTGAAGATCACCGCGACGTAAAAGAGGCAGAACGCGCCGATGACGAGCCCGATAGGGATGTGCGTGACGGGGGCGTGGAGCGGGTCCGTGAAGCCGATCCTTGCCAGGAGCTGGTAGATGCCGTCGATCATTTCGTGCCTCCTCCTATGCCGGAAAAATCCACGTCGGCCAGGCCCCGTGCGGCTGCCTGTCCGAAAAGCTCCTTTGTGGCGTGCGTCGCGGGAAGAGGGACGCCAAGCTCGTAGGCGGTTTCAGATACCGGCTGGAGGTCCTTGTGCATCAGGCGAAGGGGAAACTCGACGTCATACCTCCCGGCGGCGAGCTTCTCTTTCTTGGCGGCCATGAACGGGGCCACCACCCCGCTGCCGACCAGCGAGTCCAACAGCGTCCCTCTGCTGAAGCCCAACGCTTCTCCGAAAGCTAGCGCCTCGGAGAACGCCGCCATTGCGTTTCCGAGAAGCATGTTGTTCAGAAGCTTCAGCGAGCTACCCATCCCCGTGACCCCTACATGCTTGATCGTCTTCCCCATTGCGGAAAAAAGGGGTTTGCACTTCTCCAGGTCCTTCGGTTCCCCTCCGACGAGGAACATAAGCTCCGCCCTTTCGGCGGCCGGAAGGGATCCTACCACGGGGGCATCGAGGAACGAAATCGCTCGCCGAGTTGCTTCCGCGGCCATTCGACGGGAGGACATAGGCGTCACTGTGCTGCAGTCCACCCACAGGGCGCCCCGAGGCAAGGCGTCCAGAAATCCGTCGGCCCCCAGGGCAAGGGCTGCCACCGCGTCAGGATCGGCGAGCATGGTAAAGGCGATTTCTACGTGCCGTGCCGCTTCGGCGGGGGTGGCGGCGAGCCCCGCCCCCGACTTTACGAGGTCCTGGCCTTTCCCGGGGGAACGGTTCCACACGATCAGCTCATGGCCAGCCCGAAGGAGGTTGGCAGCCATGCGGCTTCCCATGATCCCAAGCCCAATGAAAGCGATTTTCATTCTTTCCTCTCCCAGGAAGCCACTGCCTGGCAAAGGGCCATAGCGGAAGGTGGATCGGAAAGCGAATCCGACTGCAAGACGTCGGACGGCTTGTCAATTTCTTTTCCATAGTATGCAGAGTTAGCGTCCAGATCCACATCCAGGGAGACGCCCTGCAGGCTTACCCCCACGAAGATCCCGCGCGTTCTCGAATAACTGTAGATTTCCGCTTTCATATCGGTGTCGGTCGCCGCACCGGCTGACCTGCCGAGCGAGCCTGCGGCCACGGAGGCATCCACCCCGAGGGTGTAGTGTCCGCGCAGCACCGTATCCAGGCTTCTGTGGGTGCGGAAGAACAGCAGGATATCGGAAGATTGAACCCCCACCTGCCAGCCCACACTGGCTCCCGACAGGGTAAGAAACAACGGCCTGCTCCAGGAGTCGCTCCCCCGGCGCACAATGAGGACCCCCTTGCCGTGCTGGCGGCCGATCAGGAAACCGACTTTCTGCGCATCCGGGAAGATGGCCAGGGCGTATGTTATTTTCATGAGCTGTTGAACAGCGTCTCGTTCAGGAACGGTCGTGATAGTCTTGAAAACGTCCAGCGAGTCCTCGACTTTGCGTGCCTGTGCGCGTTCCGCGACTGCAGGCACGGCTGCCAGAAGCGTGAAAAGCGCGCAGATCGCCAACGGCGCGGAAGCGGATCGACGGACCATGAAAAGGTTCCTCCCGAAAGGCCTACTGCCGCGGCTCGCAGCAACGGGACCGTGCGGCTGCCGCGTGGAACGAAACTTCCTGTCCACAATAGTACTTTGCCGGTCCGCCCTTCGCATAGCCGGAAATTCAGCCCGTTCTCCAAAATTTACCCAGCTATCTCAAAGAGTCGCTGGCATTTGGTTCCTGCTTCATCGAGGCCAGTTTCGTCCACGCCGAAGCACGGACCAGAGCTCTCCTCTCCACAGGCTGTCACCGCGGAATTAAGGGCGGCATTGAGATCACGATCCATTTTCAACCCGCGCCCGCACTCCAACACCCGATCCGACAATCGCAGGCCCTCATTGAGCAT